>MDTE01106929.1_pt1 | contig 10056 bp, 11 predicted proteins | sample 811231 | NCBI WGS metagenome assembly MDTE01 (sample SAMN05326651, study PRJNA326480) | marine metagenome | isolation source: seawater | place: Indian Ocean: Red Sea | collected 2010 | reverse complement strand
TATTTGATCCCATTAAATTTCAGACAATATTTAAATAGTTGTAAAATTCAACTTATTCTAATGTAATTATAACTGTATTTTGTTCGAAAAATTTTATAAACCTTAATAATGCTAGAGTCTAGCTTGATTCAATCAACATCATCATGGCCATTTGTCGAGGTGCGTCGACTTTTAAAGGATCGGAAATCTATAATAGATAAAAAAAATAAAATAATATTTCAAACAGGATATGGCCCAAGTGGGCTGCCCCACATAGGTACATTTGGGGAAGTTTCTAGAACTTGTATGATGATCAATGCTTTAAAACATATAAGGAAAATTGATACAGAACTAATAACGTTTTCTGATGATATGGATGGATTAAGAAAAGTTCCAGACAATATTCCTAATACGGAAGTGCTTCATAAAAATTTAGGCAAACCTCTCACAAAGATTCCTGACCCTTTCAAAAAATATAAAAGTTTTGGCGAGCATAACAATAATTTATTGATAGAATTTTTGAAAAAATTCAAATTTAACTTTATTTTTAAAAGCTCGACGGAAAATTATAATAAAGGAATTTTTAATAACGGAATTATAAGAGTCCTTGAAAAATATGAGGATATTATGAATATAATATTGCCTACTCTAAGAAGTGAGAGAAGAAAAACATATAGTCCTTTTCTACCAATTTGTCCCGAGACCGGAAAAGTTCTTGAAATCCCGATAATTGAAATTGACAAAAAAAATAATAATTTAGTTTTCGACAACAATGGAAAGAAACTTAAAACAAATATTTTAAACGGCGCATGTAAACTTCAATGGAAAGTTGATTGGGCGATGAGATGGTTTACTTTCGATGTTGATTTTGAAATGTACGGTAAAGATTTAATTGAAAGCGCTATTTTATCCAGTAAAGTATGTACCACTCTTGGCAAGAAACCTCCTAATGGTTTTGCATATGAATTATTTTTGGATGAAAAAGGAGAAAAAATTTCAAAATCTAAAGGAAACGGGATTACAATTGAAAAATGGCTAAGGTACGCTTCACCAGAGAGTCTTTCATTATACATGTATCAAAATCCAAAAAGAGCAAAAAAACTTTATCCAGATGTTGTCCCAAAAGCGGTTGATGAATATCTTTCTAACATAGAAAAATATCCCAATCAGAAAGCGAATGAAAAAATATTAAATCCTGTTTGGCATGTTCATAATGGCTTACCACCAGATGAAAAAGTTGTAATGCCTTTTTCTATGCTTTTGAACATAGTGGGGTCAAGTAATTCAAAATCTAAAGATGTTTTATGGAAATTTATTAAAAAATTTCACAAAGAAATAGATCCTAAAACTCATAAAATTTTAGATGAACTAACTAATTATGCTATAAATTATTTTATAGACGAAGTTGAATCTAAAAAAAAATTTAAAAAACCAAATCAGAACGAAAAAAAAGCTTTAGAAAACCTTATTCTAAGATTAAAAAAAGTTTCGCAAAGTACTCCTGCGGAAGAAATTCAAACCATGATTTATTCAACAGGTAAAGAAAATGGATATAGTGAAAATTTACGTGATTGGTTCAAGCTTATATACCAAGTTAGTTTTGGAGAAGAAAATGGTCCTAGAATGGGTTTTTTTATAAGCTTTTTTGGCGTCAAAGAGACGATTGATTTAATAGAGAAAAAATTGAGAATATAACTTTAATGTTTTCATTCATAAGACCTTATATATTTTCACTAGATCCAGAGAGAGCACACAATATAGCAATAAAATATTTAAAATATAATTTTTTGCCCGAAAGTTTTTTTGCTGTAGACAATGAAGAAATACTAAGCATTGATTTATTCGGAAAATCAATTAAAAATCCAATAGGCCTCGCTGCTGGTTTTGATAAAAGCGCAGAAGTATATAACCAAATGTTCAAACTAGGATTTGGTTTTGTTGAAGTTGGTACGGTCACCCCAAAAAAACAATATGGAAATCAAAAACCAAGAGTATTTAGACTGGAGAAAGATCTGGCCTTAATTAATAGGCTTGGATTTAATAATGATGGATCTGAGATAGTAAAAAGTAGAATTGAAAACAATTTACCAAAAGGTCTTCTCGGTATAAATATTGGTCCCAATAAAATAAGTACAGATATGAGTAAAGATTTTTTAGAGTGTGCTGAAACTTTTTTTCCTTTAGGGGATTACATAACTATAAATATATCATCCCCTAACACAGAAGGTTTGAGAGAATTTCATAAAAAAAAATTTTTAAAGGAGCTATTATTTAAAATAAACGAGATAAGAGACAATAGTAATTTTAAAAAAGCATTTTTATTAAAAATATCCCCTGATTTAGCTGAAGACAATATCAACGAAATTATCGAACTTATTTTGGAATATAAAATTAATGGTGTTATTTTAACAAACACAACAGACAGAAATAGGCAAGATCTTTCAAGTATCAATAGAAATGAGGCGGGAGGATTATCAGGAAAACCTTTGACAGGCTTATCAACAAAACTTATTAAAAGATTTTATAAAGATTTAAAAGGTAAGGTTCCAATCATTGGTGTAGGAGGAGTCGATTCTGGTAAATCAGCTTTTGAAAAAATAGCAGCAGGAGCATCTGCATTACAACTTTATACAGGAATGGTTTACGAAGGACCAACAGTGGTCAAAAAAATAAAACAGGAATTAATTAAAATTCTTAATGAACAAGGTTTTAAAAATATTAAGGATGCAATTGGGTCTTATTCTTAAGCTTTATTTGAAGAATTTATAACTTTTTTTATCCATATCATATCTAATATAATGAATTAGTTCTCTAACATATGAGAAACTCGTTCCAATTATTATCACAATGAAAATAGATATAAACCCGTATACAACAGGATAACTATTAGAGAGTGTCAATATTAATTGAGACAATCTATTGTCTATTTCACCTGTTTTTCCATTTATAAATAAACTTGATTCAAAAACAAAAGACTCTAAACCCATTATTACACCTATAGCTAAAAGCAAAATAGCAAGTAAGGTTTTATATTCAGAAGGGTTAAGTTTTTCACTAGCTTTAAGGCCTATGTGCAAACCCACTATAGATCCAAGTATCAAGGTTAAAACTAAAACAAAGTCTATAGTTTGAAATTGAAAAGCATGACCTATAACAACAAGTGCAGTTATGAAAATTGTAACAAACAGAGAAGTTCCCGGAACCAGTTTGGTTGGCATACCTATTATATAAATCATGGCAGGAACCATTAAAAAAGCTCCACCAACTCCCATAATTGATGCAAATATACCGACAATAAATCCTAACATTACTGGCACAATTGCACTTTCATAAAGTCTAGACTTATGAAATTTCATCCTAAACGGCAAACCATGTATCCAATAATGAACATGGGCCTTTCTTTTTACAACAATTTTTTTTCTAATATTAATTAATTCTTTTGCACTTCTGGCAAACATCAAAGTTCCAATTATAACAAGCATGTATATGTATGATAATGCTATGATGTCATTTATAATTCCCATTTCCTTAAGTTGGTAAAATATTATCATGCCAATGATGGTTCCAAATATTCCACCAGCAACTATTACAATTCCCATTTTATAGTCTAATGTTTTTCTAAACCAATGTGTTAAAGCTCCAGAAACAGATGTTCCTAGAATATTATTTGCCTCATTCGCAACCGCAAATGCTGGAGGTATACCTAAAAATATCAGTACGGGCGTCATAAGAAAGCCTCCCCCGATACCAAATAGACCAGAAATGAGACCTACGCAAAAACTCAAAAATATGATTAAAGAGAGATCTACTTGAACTTGAGCTACAGGCAGGAAAAAATCCATTTAATTTATTATTCCCAACATTTAAAATTGTCAATAGAGATATATTATCTTGATTAAACCTTTATCAAGCATTATACAACAGCTTATAAATTTATGACTAGAATTTGCGAGCTAACAGGCAAAAGACCACTTAAAGGCCATAAGGTTAGCCATGCAAACAATAAAACAAAGAGAAGGTTTCTTCCAGGAATTAAAAAAGTAGTTTTTAAGAGCGATATATTAAAAAAAAATATAAATTTTAAAGTTTCAAACTCAGCTTTAAGAACTGTAGACTATAAGGGCGGAATTGATAAGTTCCTCAAAGGTGCAAAGTCCCGTTATTTATCAAAAAAAGCAAAAAAACTCAGAAATAAAATTATTGCCAAATAAAAAAAGTGTGAAAAATAATCTCTCGAACTTATTTGTAAAACTTTCAGCACTTATGGCTGTAATGGTAACTATTTCAAATTTCCTTGTACAGTATCCCTTTAATTTCTTAGGTTTAAATAATGTATTAACCTATGGCGCATTCAGCTATCCGATAACTTTTTTAATAACTGATCTAGCAAACAGAAAATACGGAAAAAACAAAGCGAGAAAAGTAGTTTATATAGGATTTTTACTTGGAATATCGTTAACACTATTTTTTTCAACGAATTTTAATGATCTAATCTCAATTAGAATTGCTATTGGGTCAGGAACAGCATTTTTAGTTGCGCAACTTTTGGACGTTCAGGTTTTTGATAAGCTTAGAAAAAGAAAATGGTACATTGCTCCATTAGCATCTTCACTTTTAGGTTCTCTAGTTGATACAATATTATTTTTTTTCATTGCCTTTAGTAAAACAGGTTTACCTTGGGTTTCCTTAGCAGGAGGAGACTTTTGTGTAAAAGTTTTAATTGCTTTGTTGATGCTGGTTCCTTTTAGATTGTTATTAAAGAAAATCAAAGATGACTCAGAAAAGCACCTTAATGCTATATAGTTTTATTTTAGTGCAGAACCTTTTTCTCAGAAAAGAGATCACTTAACTGATTTATCATAATATCACCAAGATCCTGGACATCAGTAATTTTTACTGCTCTACTATAGTATCTTGTAACATCATGACCAATTCCAATAGCCACAAGCTCTACAGAAGAAAAGTTTTCTATAGATTTTACTGTATTTTTTAAATCATTTTCAAGATAATCACTTGAATTGGCTGATAAAGTTGAGTCATCAACAGGCGCTCCATCAGAGATTACCATTAAAATTTTTCTTTCCTCTTTCCTTTTATTATTTTTATTAAAGGCCCATCTTAGAGCTTCGCCATCAATGTTTTCTTTTAATAAACCTTCTTTTAACATTAATCCCATATTATTTTTAGTTTGTCTCCAAGGGACATCTGCAGATTTATAAATTATATGTCTTAGATCATTTAATCTTCCAGGATTTTTAGGTTTACCATTTGTTGTCCAACTTTCTCTGCTAGAACCACCTTTCCAATGTTTTGTTGTAAAACCAAGAATTTCAACTTTGACTGAACATTTTTCTAATGTTCTTGAAAGGATGTCCGCACATATTGCGGCAACAGAAATAGGTTTACCTCGCATTGATCCTGAATTATCAATCAAGATTGTTACCAAAGTATCTTTGAACTCTACCTTTTTCTCTCTTTTAAAAGATAAAGAGTTAAGAGGATCTATAATAATTCTGGTAAGTTTAGAGGAGTCAAGAGTACCTTCTTCCAAATCAAATTCCCAAGATCGATTTTGTTTAGCTAGTAATTTTCTTTGCAATTTATTTGCAAGTTTTGAAATAAAATTTTTTAACTGCAGCAGTTGTTGATCTAAAGATGCCCGTAGTCTCAAAAGTTCCTCCTCAGACTCTAAATCTTCAGCTTTGCTAAATTCATCAAATTGATTTGTATAAACTTTGTATTTTTTTTGATTTTCAGGTAAGGCCTGCTTATATTTTTTTTTCACAGTCCCATTGTCATCTTCAATTTCTTCAAAATCTTCGCTGTCATTGTTTTTTTCATTAAGATCTGTAGCCTCAGGAAGATCCGCATCTACAGTTAGTTCCTGTAGATCTTTCTCTTTGTCTGTTTTTCCCTCATCGCTTTGCTGATTTTGAGCATTATCAGCATCATCAAATCTCTCTTTGTCCGAAATGTCGTCCGTACTATTTTTTTGATCCTCTATATTTATATTAGATATTATTTTAGAAACTATTTGATTAAAAATTTCTTGATTTTTTAGGTTTGATTTTAATAAATCTAACTCTTTTTTAAAATCTCTGTCCCATTCTTTTTTTACTTTTTTAAATTCCTGCGTTAATTTATTTTTTTTGTCTATTTTAAAAAAAATACTTCTTAAATAAGCATCAAACTTTTGTTCGATCAAAAAATCTTTTTTATTTTTATTTGATAAATTTTCTTTAACATTATTTTCTTTTAAAGAATTAAAAGCTTCAGATATATTTTTTTTTATTCCTTTAAATTCGTCACAACCAATTCTTTCATATCTTACTTTTTCTGCTATATTATATAGCTTTTCAGCAATTCTGCCCTTTGGTTTGTGTAAATCAAAAGTCTTTTTATCGCTGTACTTTAATCTAAGAGCCTCTGAGTCTGCTATAGCTCTTACATTTATAATATCTTCTAATTTTTCAATTTTTTTAATTTCAGGTAAATTAACATTATTACTTTGTTTTTTTTCTGAAGAACCAAAACTTATTTCACAATCTTTCTGTTGAGAAATAGATTTAATGGTTGATGACAAAGCTTGTTTAAAATCTTCTAAAAAATTTTCCTCTTTTTTCATTTAAGTTTTAGGAAATTTTTACATTTATTGATGATTCGGGCAGTTCTTCCCCGAAACATCTCTGATAGTACTCAGCAATTATTTTTCTCTCTAGCTCATCGCATTTGTTTAAAAATGTAACTCTAAATGCAAAACCAGTATCTTTGAAAATCTGAGAATTTTCAGCCCAATGGATAACAGTTCTGGGACTCATTACTGTAGAAATATCACCGTTAACAAAACCATTTCTTGTTAAATCTGCAACCTTAATCATGTTCGATACTTTTTCTTTTCCTTCTTTATTGTCCAGCGTTTTATTTTTTGCCAATATAATTTCTAACTCTTTTTCAAATTTTAAATAATTTAATGTTGCAACGATATTCCATCTATCCATTTGCCCTTGATTTATCTGTTGTGTTCCATGATACAATCCAGTTGTGTCTCCCAAACCAACTGTGTTGGTCGTAGCAAACATTCTAAAAAATTTATTTTGTTCAATAACTTTATTTTTATCTAATAGAGTAAATTTTCCCTCACTTTCAAGAATTCGTTGAATAACAAACATAACGTCTGGTCTTCCAGCATCATACTCGTCAAAAACAAGGGCAATTGGATTTTGAATTGACCAAGGAAGAACTCCTTCTTTAAATTCTGTGACCTGCTTGCCGTCTTTTATAACGATTGAATCTTTTCCTATTAAATCTATTCTGCTGATATGACTATCTAAATTAACTCTTATGCATGGCCAATTTAATCTAGCAGCAACTTGTTCAATATGTGTTGATTTACCAGTTCCATGGTAACCTTGTATCATAACTCTTTTATTAAAAGCAAAACCAGAAAGTATTGCTAATGTTGTATCTCTATCAAATTTATAATCGGTATCTATTTTTGGAACATACTGATTTTTTTTTGAAAAGGCATCTATTTCCATATCAGAGTTTAACCCAAAGGTTTGTCTTACTGATATTTTTATATCTGGTTTTTCAATTTCAAAATTTGTACTCATTTATTTACCCATACTTATTCTAAGTTGGCTATAAGCTAAAGTTATTTTTTTTAATAAATCTTCATACTTTTTACTCCCTTGATTTTTATCAGGATGATATTTCTTTACAAGAGTTTTAAATTTTTTTTGTATATCTGGCCATTTTGTCTCTTCTTTTAGACCCAAAACTTCTAAAGCATGACGATCTTTTTCTGATGATCTTGTTTTTTTAAAATTTTTAAAGTTGAAGCTATCAAAAAAACCAGTCTTATCTTCCAATGTATTTTGCCAGAGAATTTTAAAAAAATTTTCTGAAGAGTTAAAGCTTCTAGTAGGTTTGTGCCAAGTAATATCTGATTTAACAAAATATTCTATTTCTTCCTCATTCATATCGGAGAAATAATTCCAATTTTTATTAAATATTTTGATATGTTCTAAGCATAGCAACCTATATTTTTTGCTATTATCCTTTTCTACAGGAGCTTTATAAGCACCAATTTTGCTACAGTTTCCCCAATCACAAATATTTTTCATAAAAAGTTCTATTATATAGTAGAATTAAAATTTTATGAAAAGTTTTATTGAGTCAGTTGAGGAAAAAATTAAAAATAATTTCCAAATAGACAAAATAGAAATAATAGATAATACTGACAAACATAGAACGCACAAAAATTTTAAAAAAGACAAATTTCATATATGCTTGATAATAGAGTCTAGAGAGCTTAAAAGTTTAAACAGAATAGAAGCACATAAAAAAATAATGAATGCTCTATCAGCTGAAATTAAAAATCAAATACACGCTTTAGAAATTAAAATTAAGTAATTTTTCTTATAACCTTTTGCATTTGTTTTGGAGATATTTTAATAGAATCCGGTCTAGTTGTTTTTCCAATACTTTTTAGTAAAATTAAATTTATTCTAGAGTCTTTATTCTTTTTATCATTTCTCATATGTTCAACAATTTTATTATGACTTTTACCTAAAGAAAATTTATTTAAGTTATTTGGCAAATTATTTCTTTTGTAAAAATCAACTATTTGATTCAGGGTATTTATAGAACATATTTTTTTTTGTGAAGAGAGCCTTGTGGCTAAATACATACCTATAAGAACTGCTTCTCCGTGATTTATTTTATTTGAGAAATTACTGGCTGCTTCTATACCATGAGCAAACGTATGACCAAAATTTAGTATTGCTCTATCACCTTTTTCTTTTTCATCTTTTGAAACAAAAGAAATTTTAATCTTACAACTTTTTAATATTGCATATCTTATAATAGAGCTATTTCTTTTTTCAATAATGTCATTTACGTTTTTTTTAATCCATTTAAAAAAATTTTTATCTGAAATAAAAGCATGTTTCAGTATTTCTGCAAAACCACAAATCATTTCTCTTTTTGGTAAACTTTTCAAAAATTCAATTTCACTAATAACTATCTTGGGTTGATAAAATGTACCAATTAAATTTTTTCCTTTTTTTGAATTAATTCCTGTTTTGCCTCCTATTGATGCATCGACTTGAGATAATAATGTGGTGGGCAAATTTATAAAATTAATACCCCTTTTTAAAATACTTGCTGCAAATCCTGCGAAATCACCTAACACTCCTCCCCCGACTGATATTATTAAATCATTTCTATTAAAATTTTTTTTTAATAAAACCTCATTTAATTTATTTACTTTATTAAATGATTTCAGTTTTTCGGTTACAGAATATTCAAATATGTGAAGTTCATAATTTTTAACTTGTTTTTTTATTTTAATTTTTAATTTCGTTGGAATTTTTTTATCAAAAATTAAAGCAACCTTCCTTACATTTGGACAAACTAATTTTATTTGATTTTTAAGAATTTTTATTGCACCTAAACCAATAAATACTGAATATTTGATATTATTATTTTTGAATTTAACTTTTGATATTTTCATAAACTTTCTCTATTTCATCTACTATTTCTTTTTTATTTTTATAAGCACAATTCAATTTGTAATCAGCTAATGAATATATTTTTTTCCTTTTTATGTAAATCTTTTCTACATCTTTTTTTGATTTAGCATTCATAAGCAAAGGTCTTTTTTTATTACCCTTAATTCTTTTAAATATCTCTTGTGGATCGTGATCTAACCAAACAGAAAAGCAGAATTTTTTGATATTTTTTCTCACAATTGGGTTTATGAATGTTCCTCCACCCAAAGCAAGAATAGTATCTTTTTCCTTGATAATATTTAGGCTTTCAATTTGTTCAACTTCTCTAAAATATTTTTCACCCTTTGATTGGAAAATTTCACTAATCTTAAGCGATTCTCTTGTTTCAATCTTTTTATCAAGATCCTGAAAACGCATTTTTAGTTTTTTTGACAAAAGTTTACCAATAGTAGTTTTTCCTACTCCCATCATTCCAATCAAAACAAGGTTTTTTTTCAATTTATGCCAAAAATTTTAATTTGATTAATCACAAATTTGTCTTAATTTCTGAGTTTAAATATAT
>MDTE01159250.1_pt1 | contig 10057 bp, 12 predicted proteins | sample 811231 | NCBI WGS metagenome assembly MDTE01 (sample SAMN05326651, study PRJNA326480) | marine metagenome | isolation source: seawater | place: Indian Ocean: Red Sea | collected 2010 | reverse complement strand
CAATATTGTGTAAATTACGAATATTGATACCAGTACTGAACGTCCCATAAGAAGCGACAATAATTGCGTTATCCGACTTTTCGGTAATTGCTCTAACTCGTTCTCTTTCATCTGCTTCCACTCCTCCGTGGATATAGAAAATAGGTCTGTCACCGACCTTTTCTTTAATTAAATTAAATAATAACTTACCGTGCTTCTCTACATACTGAAACAGACATAAAGTATTGCCTTGTAAATTTGTGACCAGATTTTTTATGTATTTATTTCTTTTTTCATTTCTAACTAAAAAATCCATTTCTTCTTGATAGGTTTTATTTTTTAAGAAATCTCTTTGTGCTTTGCTATATTGTAATACTAAACAGAAAATTTTAAGTTTAGCAAGGTGTTCTTGGTCTTGTAATTCAGTTGTAGTAGTGACCTTATTGACTGCACCAAATAATCCTTCTAATACTAGTTTGTGGGTTTTACTATCGTCTAACGTACCAGTACAACCTACTTTATACTTACACTTAACTAACTTCGTCATTATCTTTGTTAATGATACTGCTTTAAATAAGTGTGCTTCATCACCAATTATCATACCATAATCACTAAAGTAATTCTTTGATAAATTGTATATTGATTGCCAAGTAGATATAACTACTCTTTTATTAGTAATTTTACTATGACCTTCATATATTCTATGTACATTTTTATTACTATTAAAACCATAATCTTTAAAATCTTTCCATAGTTGTTCTACCAATGATGTTGTAGGCACTATAATTAATATCTTCTTATCTTTGGGTAATCTTAATAGGTTGAAACGTACTAATAGATATAGAATAAGTGATTTACCACTAGCAGTTGGCGATAGTAATAAACATCTATTTTTTTTAACTGCATATGAAAATGCTTCTTTCTGATAATCTCTTACTTCCATAGGAATTTTAAGAGCATTAATAAACTTTTCTACCTTATCATCATCTACTTTAGTATCTTCTATCTTTGTTCCATCAACAACTTCTATATCGTTTTCTTTACACCAATTAAGTACATATGGATATAATCCAACATATATTTGACCAGTTGCATATGAAAATAGTCTTATCTTTCCGTCCCATACCCTATTACGAAATTGTGGCATAAAACGAAAACCAGGCACTTCAAAAGTAAAGTGTTGACCTAATTCTCTTCTAATAGAATCTTCTGCTTCTATCTTTAAATAGACATCATCTTTTTTGTCTATTACAAGATACCTTACATTTTTCATACTATCTTTAAATAATTTCCTGAATGTAAGTTTCCGTCTTTTATTGTTTCTGGATTAAATGGAAATAAATCAAATGCAAGTGTTATTCTTTCTTTATCTGATTTATGTATATCTGTATAGTGTGGTATATTATTTGGAAACATACTTATTTTACCTACATCATTTTTACTACTATGTGTCATAGGGTTATTAATTTGATTTATTGGATTGATATAATGAGTATATGTATCATCACATTGTACGCAAATATGACCTGCTAAATAACAGTTTGGTCCTATATCGTGTATATGAGTTTTTATTTGGTCACCTTTTCTCATTATATTAGCCCAACATTGTACATATAATTCTTTTGGAATTGGTTGTTTAAAATATTTTAAAATGTTATTATGAAAGTGTATTATATTTCCTTTTAATTCTTCTATATTTTTATCTTTCCATTTTAAAACATTATACTTATCAAATCTAGCTGTTGTACTATTTGGTCCTAATCCTGTGTAAGCGTCTTTTGCTACGTCTGATATAGGTAATTCTAATAATTCTTTTTCTTTGCTTAAAATAAGTTTTGCTAAATCTATAAAATTAACTTGTTGTACTTCAGTTTCAAATATTCTATAATCATACTCGGGTGCAAAAAAAGATTTTTTAGGTTCACTTTTGAATATATGTATATCAACTTTAACTTGTTTTGTTGCCATTAGATAGCTCCTGATGTAAATTTCTTCCAATCAATTGCGTTTTTAATAGTAAATGTTCTATTTGAAATTTGTTTAATACTTCTATCTAAAAAATCAACAACTGTATTGAGATAGTCAACCTTTTGTTTTGCTCTAATAACTTCTTCGTCTGAATCAATATACTTATCTACATCTTGTCTTAATATTTTTAAGTTAAAAGGTTTTTCAACATAAGCAGTAGGGTCTGCTTTACCTGTATAATATTCCCACTTTTCTCTTTTCTTAATATGCAATTCACTTTCTGCTCTACTTAACATTAACTTAAACTTTGTTAAGTGTTTCATATATTGGTTGTGTAATTGAGGTGTTTTGATTGATTCTAAATCAAGTTCACTATCGTTAATTTTTAAATCTTTGTCTGCTTGTTCTTGTAATTGTTCTAAATCCATAATAATCACTATAACATATTATAATAGAAAAGTAAAGTTTCTTACGTAACTGTTTCGGTTACCTTACCACTTCCTTCTGCAAATTCATAAATTTTGTATTGGAAAGTTACTGTTGCTATCAAATAGTTAACATCCGTTGCTTGTTGGTTATAATTCAATCCAGATAAAGATGTAGGGAATACGTCTGCGAATCTGACTTGAATATTTGTTGTATTTTTGCTTGTTAATATACTTAATGTTGCGTCTGAATAAACAGCACCAGTATCACCTGATTGTGTTCTTATAATACCTGCGTCTGTTTCTTGTTTTGCACCAGTAGATGTTGGGAATCTATCTGCTCCACCACCAAGTAATTTTCTAAATTGTTCTCTATCTTTAGGAAAACCTAAACCAGTCAACCAACCGTGTATCTCTCTATAGTTTTCTAAATTTTCATCAACCATAAAATCCATACTTAATGGACTGTATGCTAGTTTATCTCCAGGAACAGGTATATCTTTCAATGGCGTTGTTTGTGCCATAGTACCTTCTAATGTTATGCCTGGTAAATTTACTGCTGTACAAAAGAATTCTACTTTAGGAAGTTTTGTAATAGTAAATTTAAACTGCGTTGGAGAGGCATAATCAAACTTTGTTGGTTGCCTTTTATATGATTGTTTTATTGTCATAGTACTATTTATATGTTAAAATTAGGCCAAAAAAAAAGGGGAGTAAAAACTCCCCTTTTAATTCTGTTAGAAATATATTCTAACCAATGATATTACATCAAGTTAGCAACTTGAACTTTTTGGTAGTATCTGTTAGCGTTTGCACTTCCAGCGTCATTTACTGCTGTAGCAGCACCTGACTGAGCACCAGTTTCAGCGAATGGGTTTGCGATTAAACCGTATCGTGTTTTGAAACCGATTTTTGGTTGGAAAGTATCTTGACCAACAGCTCTAACCATTTGTAGAGGTACATATGGGCAGTAAAATAATCCTGCGTCATATGGTGATGTACCTTTGTATCCAACAACATAATATTGCTTAGCAGCACTATTAGCTGAATATGGATCAATGTACACTTTAAATCTACCGTTAAGAACACCTGCAAAAGTATTACCTGTGTCATCAACGTTTAGGTTGTTGTTAAGAGCTGGTGTGTAGTCTAATACTCCAGCCATTTGAAGAGCAGAAGCAACGTCTGAAGAACAGATAATAATGTTACCTTTTCCTCTACGAGTTCTTTGCGCTATTCTGTTAGCATCTCTTTCAAGTTGGAACATAAGTCCTTTGAATCTCTCAACTGACCATCTGCCATTTGAGTCTGTATCAAGGTCAAATATCCCTGCTGTAGTTACGTTACCAGTTTGAGCACCTTTTTCAGAATTAATGTAAATAGTTCTTACTACTTCCCTATTGATTTCCGCAAGAATTTCAGCAGACAGAATATTTGCTAATTCTGTTTCTGCATCCAAACCGTGGATAGCTTTAAGGTCTTGAGCAAGCTCCATTGTGTATTCTGCTTTTAGAGCTCTTGATTTAGCAGTTACAGTTGATTTCTCAATTGAGAAAGCCATTTCTGCAAATGCATTACCACTAGCGTCACCTAATGCTTCAGCTTTCGCTGTAGTCATTGCTGAACCAGCAGTATAAGTTCCAGGTGAACTATCGTTTAATACGCCAGGATTTGTTCCTGCGTGGTCGTTAGCTGAATAACCATCAACAGATGATCCAGCAGCATTTCTGCCTGAAAAATCTGTATCTGCTTCATCAAAGAACGATTCACCACCTGTTTGTGAAGTATATCTACTTCTCATTGCGAAAATAAGTCCTGTAGGACCTGTCATTGGTTGAACACCTGCAATGTCGTATGCGATTAGATTAGGCATAGCTCGTCTAACTAGTGAAATTAGGATTGGATCCCAATTTGCAACAGCACTACCTGTTGCGTTAGTTGGAGCCGCTTCAGCCAAGTAAGCGTTATCTTCTTTAGAAGCACGTTCTTGGTTTTCTAATATCACAGATGTAACGGCACGTCTATAAGCATCAGTAATTTTTGGTAAATCAGGATGCTCTAGTACTGGCTGCCATTTTTTTTCGTGTGTTTCAGATAAGTACATATGTGTTTATCTCCCTTTATATTACTTAATAGACAGTTTAATGTCTTTAGTTTTGCTTATAGCGGCGCTGTAAGCAGCCATAGATTTTGACAAATCTTCGTTAGTTGATCCGTCTGCCGCCACATCATCTAGTTTCTCTTCAGCAGTAGGAGCTTTCTTTCCAAAATAAGATTCTTTAACAGTTTCTAATTTCTTCTGATAGTCTTCTGCGTTAGAGTATTCAATCTCTTCAGCAAGTTTAGCAAATTTTTCTTTTGCTGTGTCAGCAAGGTCTTCAGAAACTTTAGCTTTGATTTCATCTCTAACTTTAGTTCCAACTTCCTTGTTTAACTCAACATTTTTTTGAATTTGCTCATTGAGGTCTTTTTCCAGTTTTTCAATTTTACCTGCTTGGTCTTCAAGCACGTTATATTTTTCATCTGGAACATCAATGTAGTGGTCTTCAAATAATTTTTTCAGACCATTGATAAAGTCTTCAGCTATCTCACCTTTGATACCTCTTTCAAGAGCGATTTCGTTTTCTTTCATCCACTCTTCAACTACGTATGCAAGGTATGAATCAACTTTTTCAGTTAATTCTGATTTAGCTTTAGCACTTTCTTGCTCTAATTTAGTATTATAGTCCGCTTCCATTTCTTCAGCTATTTCTTTTACTTTAGATTTAATAGCAGCTTCAAAAATAGTAGCAGCTTTCGCTTTAAACTCTTCGGTTAAGTCTTTCTCTCCAGCGATAAGAGCGTCAACGTGTTCTTTTACGTCAATGTCTTTTTTCTTTTCTTTGTCTTCGTCTTCAGTTCTTACTTCAGCGTCATCAGCTTTTTTCGCTTTTTCGTCTTTTTTCTCTTCAGACTCTTTGACTTCTTTTTTCTCTTTGTCGTCTTTTTTAGCGTCAATAGCTTTTTTCAATGCTGGAGGTAAGTCGCCTTCTTTAATTTCTTTACCGTCTTTGTCTTTAGTTTCTTTATTCTCCAATTTAGTGTTGTGACCACTCAATTTCGGCATAGGGTCAGCAGCACCTTGATGTTTTTGAGGAGCTTGTCCAGAAACTTTTGTCATTTTTTTAGTTGCGTCAGGATTGCTGTCTGTAGGTTTAACTACTGCCTTACCTAAATCTTCATATTCACTCATTTTAGCAATATGAGAAGGTTCGGCCGCAACAGCATTCTTTTTAGGAGCATCCGCTTGTGGATTAGGTGAATTCGCCTCGTCCACTACTTTTGCTTCCAACGCCTCTAGTTTTTGTTCTGTATCGGCCATAAGAATAAATCTCCTTAATTTATTTAAACGTTTAAATAATTTCTCTCGTTATTAATAGATATTTATAAGATTACAGTTTTTCAATGAATTCTTTAAAGACTTTAGCTTTTGCTTCTGCTAAACGTAGTCTTTTAGCTTCATTTATATACTGTTTCCACTCTTCAATATCTCTCTCTTTGATAACACCATTATCCCATACCCACTCTTTGCCTTCCATAATGCCTTCTACGAAAGCGTCTGGAGCACTCGGGTCTGCTACAATGTCAGCGGCAGTTGCTAAGTAAAAATCTCTTCCTACTTCATTAACTCCGCCACGTCCTCGCACTAGTGATCCCATACCTCTTGAAGACACTCCTAATTGAGCACCTTCGTTAATAAGATTTTTAACAATCTTACCGTATGGAGTATCCATCACTTTTGCTTCACCAACAAAGTTTGAACCGTCGGGATGTAAGTCTGTTATCATATGACTTACTCTTTCAAGATTTACAACTGGTCCGTCAGGATGTCCTAACTCACCAAATGCACGTCTTTTGTTGATAAATTCTCTATTATATCTTGAAACTTCTTTTTGCAATATCTCTTTAGGATAGACTCTTCCGTTCCTATTTTTGATATCTGCTTGTAAAAAGACACCTTTGATTTTGTAATTTTTCTTGCCTCCAACCTCTTCAACTATGAATTGTGATTGAGCGGCCTCTTCGGTAATTAGTTTCATTGTTCTCTCTCTTCTCTATTATTTATAAGATTTTTTATCTAAATTCTACTATAATTGAGTAGTTATCACCTTTTGCAAAATTCTTTGTACTTAACAATACATCACCTGTTGGTGTAGTTGCGTCATTTTTAAATGAGTTTCCATCAGTTCTTAAATCCATTGTTCCTTGTCCTGATAAAAATAAAGCAGTAGAATTAGTAGCACCGTCCCATATCAATTCCACACCAGATTTTGCGTCTGATACGTTAACTGAATAATATACTCTTGCTATACGTCTTTCACCATCTTCACTCATAAAAGTAGTTGCTGAAGCGTCTATTTTTTGTACGTTAGTTTCTCCAGAACCATCTGAAAAGTTAGTCATTTTTATAACATATTTAACTCCAGATGTATCTGCTATTGTTTGTGTTGCTACTATATCTGCCATATTAGAATCCTACGTGTGTAGCGTCAAAAAAATCTTTTGATAATTCGCCACGTTCTGTTGTTTCACCTTTCTTTCTACATCTAGCATAAATTTTATTTACTTGACCAGTTCCAGGAGTTGTATAAGTTCTTATACCACCTGAATAAGTTCCTGGTGCGTCTTTGTATGTATTAGATGATGTGGCAGTATTTTCATACTCCCATATACTATTTGATCCTGGTACATCTACCCACGCCATTTTATGCTCCTAATTGTTCGTTTACTTCGTTATCAAAGTATTGATATAATTCTTCTTTATTTATTTTTCTTGCTTCAGCAACTTTATCTACTGAAGATTCAAATTTACTTATAATATCTCCAGACGTTCTTTCAATAAGTTTAAAAGTATCTTGTACTGCTAATTTCATTTTAGGAGATAAATCTCCATAACTTTTAGAGTCAAGATACTTTGTATCTTCAAATATTTTACTTGTAAAAAAATATTCGTTATTCATTTCTATACACCTGCGTCTGGTGGTGTTTCGTGTCCTGGTGCCATTTCTGGCGCTTCAGGTTTTGGTGCTTCTGGACTCGGCTCTTTAGTCGGTTCAAAAGCAATTTCTTTTCCATCTGTATCCATAATTTTATCAGTTCTTGCACTAGGTTCAGTTACCGCTGGTTTAGGGGCACTAAATTTTTCAGGTTCTACACCTTTAAAAACTTTACCTGCAACATCTACTCTTTGTTTATCAAGAGCACTTGCTACTTTAGCTCTTAAAGCATCCTTAAATGCCTCTCCTGCGTCTGCATTTTTTCCTTGTTGCAATTTATCAATAAATTCCGCTGTTTTACTTGGAATACTTGCGTCTGCCATTACATATCTCCTTCTATAGTATCTTTACTTGATTGATATTGTTGCATAGGGTCTGCAATAATACCATCTTTAATTTCTTTTCTTATTTGATTGTTTATATCTTCAATCTCCCTTTCATTTTGACGTAAGATTCTTTTTCTTACGTACTCTACTGAAAAATACTTACCAACATAATCTCTAACTTCATTAGCAAGTCTTATTCTCTCTAACAACATTTCAGATTCTTTTAGTTCAGCAAAGTGTCCATCTTGCAAAAAGTCATACTGGATAACATCCCTTATGATTAACCAATCTTCATCCGTAATAACGGCTTTTAAAACTAATTGAGTTCTTAATATATCGTTAAATATTTCAGTAAATTTCTTTCTTAATCTTTGTACAAATTTTGTAAATTTAAGTTCGTCCCTTGTTATTTCTGTTGAACGACCTAAATTAAATCCAGTTGACGCTTCTAATCTACTAGCAGGAACATTTAAAGAACGATAAAGTTTTGCTCTAAAGTATTCTAAATCTGCCATCTCTCCTAAATTTGCACCGCCTGGTAAAGTGGTAATATCTGTACCTCTTCCACCTTCTCTACTCGGTAACCAAAAGTCTTCAAGCATTGACATATAGTTTCTGTCATCACGTATCTCACCTGTACTTGCGTCATAGACAAGTTTATTTCTATATCTTGCCATAACATCACGTAAGTATTGTTCTGCTTTTACTTTAGGTAAATTACCAACATCAATTTTGAAAATTCTTCTTTCGGGTGCTCTTGCAATTCTGTATATAACACTTGCGTCCTCAATCATACGTAATTGATTAACAGGTTTAATTGCTTTATGTAAATATGATAAGACCATATTTTTGTTTTGGTCTATCAATCCACTAGGACAAAATGCTATTGCGTCAACAGCAATTTTAATTCCGCCAGATGTAGTATTTGTAACTCCTTTTTCATTGAATAAAAAGTATTCTTTAACTTCATCAACTACATTTAATGCATATGGAGTAGGTCCATCTGGTCTTTTCTTTCTTACTTCTCTAATCTTTTTAATTTTTCTAGGGTCTATGTATCTTAATTCTGTAATACCTTTTCTTGTAGATTCTCTATCAATTACTTTATGATAATATAATCTACCGTCCACGTACCATCTTCTAAAGATATCGTGACCTCTAGTATGGAAGTTCATTAATCTTAAAACTTCCTTAAACTCGTCTTCTATTTTTCTTCTAACATCCTTACCGAATGGTAAGTTATCTAGGTTTACTCTTATTGCGTCTTTGAGTTCATTAGCAACAATTGACTCGTTGATAATATCCTCAATAGCCATATCGCATTCAGGATGCAATGCTATTTCTCTATAACGTCTGATAAGGTCTTGTTCAGTCTTTGACTGACCTTCCATATCCAAGTATTGACCATAATACCCACCAGCGGCGATGGTTTGTGTTCCATCATCCGCTTGTGGTTGTGTAAATGCTTGTTTTGGATCCGCAGGTTTTTTAACCCGAGTTATAGAAAATCCAAATAATTCAGCCATAATTTATTCTCCTTAAAATATCACTAATATTTATATTAGTTTTTAAGTAGTTGTGTTACTTTCAAAGTATTGGAACGCTAATGTAACAGCTGTTTCTGATAAATCAGCTTTAGTATTATAGTCCAATGGAATTACGTTAATACTTGAAGGAAATACACCTCTTAAAGTGTATGACTTAATAGTATTTCCGTTTCTGTCCAATTGGTCTACAAATGCGTCTACTTGGTAATCTACAGGATTTGTTAATCCTTCGTTATCAGTCATATTATTAATACCGTTCATCCATCTTTCAAATGCATTACGCAATTTGAAATTAGTATCATTTATTACTTTGATATTCCAATCCGCTATTGTTCTATCTCCAGCGATTTTTATTGCTCGTCCTCTAAAAGGTACTTCAATCGTATTGATTGCCATACCAGGTAGTTCAGCGCCTTGACATAAAAATGCTAGGTCTTCTATTTCTCCACCAACTTGAGCGTAGCCAGGAAAAGGCATAACCACTTTATACTGGTTACTTCTTGCTCCACCGCCTGAAAGTTTAGCTTTGAAATCGTTTATGTTTGCCATTTTTTATTTCTCCCCTAAATTATCCAGCGACTTCTTCAAAAGAAACGCCTGTTCTTGTTGCAACGAATTGCAATGAGATAAAGTTGATACTTCTAGCAGGTTTAACAAAAATTTCTGCTACAAATTCATTTCTATCTATTACTTCGCCTGTGTTGTTAGTTTCATCACAAACTACTAGGTAGTCTGTAATACCTCGTCTTCCTTGTACTTCTCTTAAAAAAGGTTCT
>MDTE01121881.1_pt1 | contig 10057 bp, 20 predicted proteins | sample 811231 | NCBI WGS metagenome assembly MDTE01 (sample SAMN05326651, study PRJNA326480) | marine metagenome | isolation source: seawater | place: Indian Ocean: Red Sea | collected 2010 | reverse complement strand
TTTTACTTCCTTTGGTCCTTTGATATCTAGTATAATTTTTTTTGATCCAGGTGAAGATGATTTTATTGCCAAATTTTTTACGTTTAAAACTATATCTGTAACATCTTCTCTTACTCCCTGTATTGAAGAAAATTCGTGAAGAACACCGTCTATCTGAATTGCTGTAACAGCAGCACCCTGTATCGATGATAGAAGTATTCTTCTGAGAGCATTACCAATTGTTTGTCCAAATCCTTTTTCTAATGGCTCAGCTATTACTTTCGCTACTGATTTATCATCGTTACTAGTAATATCTAATTTATTCGGCTTTATTAAAGCTTTCCAGTTCTTGTCAATAATATTCGCTGTATTTTCCATTACACTCTCCTTTTTTTTGGTGGTCTAACTCCATTATGTGGCATTGGAGTTGTATCTTTAATTGATAAAATTTTAAAACCTCTTGATTGCAAAGATCTTAATGCAGTTTCTCTACCAGATCCAGGGCCTTTGACTTGAACTGTTAAAGTTCTTAATCCCAAATCATAAGCTTTCGCACCAGCATCATCTGCTGCTACCTGTGCAGCGTAAGGAGTAGATTTTCTTGATCCTTTAAAACCTTTTGCACCTGCAGATGACCATGAAATGACATTTCCATTTTCATCTGCTATTGATATTATTGTATTATTAAAAGTAGATGACACATAAGCTATCCCATTACTTATGTTTTTTTTTAATTTAGTTTTTTTTTTAAAAACAGCTTTTTTTTTTACTTCTGGTTCAGTTTTTTCTGCTTTTTTATTTTGTGAAGTATCTTTTTTGCTCATTTTCTTTTTATTTCTTTAATGGAGTAAGTTTTTTACCTGCGATTGCAATAGCTTTACCTTTTCTTGTTCTTGCATTGCAGTGTGTTCGTTGACCTCTGACTGGAAGCTTTTTCTTATGTCTACTTCCTCGGTAACTCGCTAAATCAATCAATCTTTTAATATTTACCGAAATTTCTCTTCTCAGGTCTCCTTCAACTTTAAAATTTGCATCTATAAATTCTCGTATTTTTAAGACTTGCTCATCCGTAAGTTTGTTTACTCTGGTATTTGATGGTATATTTAATTTACTACAGATTTTGTTAGATGAGTGCAATCCTATTCCATGGATGTAGGTCAAAGCTATATTCAGAACTTTATTTTGTGGAATGTTAATTCCTGCTATACGAGCCATAATATACTGAGTTTTTTAAGCGTATTTATATGGCGTTATTATTCAAAGTCAACCCTATATAAGATCAATAATATCGCCTATTTCTTTATTAATTACCTCTATTTTCTGCTCTCCATTTACCTCTTTGATTAATTTCTGTTTTTTATAATATTCTAACACTGGTTTTGTTGATTGATCATAGGTTTGAAATCTTTTAATTGCAATATCCTCACTATCATCAGCTCTATTTTCTTGAGTTTGTCTCTCAGAAATTCTTTTTTTGATTGTTTCAAGACTCACATTAAGTTTTAAAACAACATCAATTTTCTGGCCGTATTTTTTTAATAAATTATCCAAATTTGTTGCTTGAATTAATGTTCTTGGATAACCATCAAAAATAATTTTGTTTTTATATTCATTATTTGAAACAAACTTTTCAATAAGATTGCCAACTATATCATCTGAAACTAATCCGCCAGAATTTATAATAGACGATATTTTATTTCCTAATTCTGATTTATTTTTAATTTCATCTCGCAAAAGATCTCCAGTGGACAATTGATATAAATTGAATTTTTTTGTGATGAATTTAGATTGAGTTCCCTTGCCGGCTCCAGGAGGGCCAAAGATAACAATGTTCATTTACTTTCTACTTACCAAATTTAGTTTTTCTAATTAATGATTCATATTGAGAGCTCATCAATCTTGTTTGAATTTGTGTTACAGTATCCATAGCAACCACCACTACGATCAGAATTGATGTTCCTCCGAGATAAAAAGGTATAGGATAATTTGCGATTAAAAACTCAGGCATTAAACAAACAACGGTTAAGTATATTGCTCCAATAGTTGTTAACCTGGTTAAGATCATATCTATGTACTCAGCAGACCTCTCACCTGGTCTTATGCCAGGAATATAACCTCCATACTTTCTTAAGTTTTCTGCTGTTTCTTTTGGATTAAAAACTATCGAAGTATAAAAAAAAGCAAAAAATATAATACCTGATGCATATAGTATCATATAAAGTGGTTGTCCCTGCGAAAACATAGATGAGATATCTAAAAATGTTTCAGAATTCGAAAATCCAAAATTTGATAGAGTGATCGGTAGCAGAAGTAACGCTGATGCAAAGATTGCTGGTATTACACCAGCCGTATTTATTTTTAATGGCAAGTGAGAAGACTCACCTCCATAAACTTTATTTCCTACTTGTCTCTTTGGATAGTTAATAAGAATTTTCCGCATCGCTCTCTCAAAAAATACAATAAATAAAACTGTAATTATGACTAAAATAAAAATACCAACAATCATTATTGCTGATAATGCACCTGTTCTTCCTAATTCAAAGGTAGATGCTATGGCCCTTGGAATTTCTGCAACAATTCCTGAAAATATTATCAGTGAAATACCATTGCCCACTCCTCTTAAAGTTATTTGTTCACCTAGCCACATTAAAAAAGTTGTACCAGCTACTAGTGAAACAACAGTGATTAGTCTAAAGTTTAAGCCCGGATCCATTACAATATTACCTGCATTTTCCAAACCTACCGCTACTCCATAACCTTGCAAAATTGATATGAGAACAGTTCCATATCTTGTAATCTGAGTTATTTTTTTTCTTCCTATTTCACCTTGTTCTTTTAGGCTTTTGAAGTAATCTGAAACACCTGTTAATAATTGAACAATTATAGATGCTGAAATGTAAGGCATAATACCAAGTGCAAATATTGCCATTCTAGTAACAGCTCCACCGGAAAACATATTAAACATTCCAAGAAGTCCCTTTTGGCTATTTGACATAATTTCTTTTAGTGCATCAGGATCAATCCCCGATAATGGGACATAAGTACCAATTCTGTATATAATTAATATTAAGATCGTAAAAAAAATTCTTTTTCTTAAATCGTGCGCTTGACTGAACGCTCCTGGGTTTAAACTTTCACTAGACATGATTATTTTTTATTAACAATATTAATTTTTCCACCAATTTTTTGAATTTTATCATTTGCTTGTTTTGATGAAAAATCTGCATTAATTTCTATTTTAGATTTTATTTCACCACTACCCAAAATCTTTAATTTTTTAAATTTTTTATTAATTATATTTTTGTCTTGTAATTGTTTAAGGTCTAAGGGACTTTTTAAGTTTTTTTCTTTTTTATGAATAAATTTTTCTATTGAAGAAAGGTTTAAGATTGCAACCTCTTGTTTTTTTAAACTCTTAAAACCTCTTTTAGGAAGTCTTCTATAAAGTGGCATTTGACCGCCTTCAAAACTTTTTATAGCTACGCCCCTCCTTGATTTTTGACCTTTATGACCTCGGCCAGAAGTTTTACCCTTACTGGAACCAATGCCTCGACCAACTCTAATTTTTTTCTTATTTGTTTTTACTAATTCATTAAGGTTCATTTAATACTTTCCCTTTTTGACACAATTTCTGAGATTTTTTTTCCTCGAATTGAAGAAATAATTTTAGGCGAATATTGTGACTGTAATCCTTTGATACAAGCTTTTAAAACATTATAAGGATTAGATGATCCTAAAGATTTAGCAACCACATCTTGAATACCAAGAACTTCACAAGCAGATCTAATGGCTCCACCAGCAATAATACCTGTGCCAGCTGGCGCAGACCTTAAAAAGACTTTTCCTGAACCGTTTTTACCTTTAACATCATGATGCAGGGTTCTACCTTCTTTTAAAGGAATCTTAATTTGATTTTTCTTTGCTACATCTGTAGCTTTTTTAATTGCATCAGGAACTTGTTTAGATTTACCTTGACCAATTCCGATTGAACCTTTTTGATTTCCTACTACAACTAAAGCAGCAAATCCAAATCTTCTTCCACCCTTTACAACTTTGGTAATTCTATTTATAGCTACCAACTTTTCTTTAAATTCACTTTCATTCATTTAAAATTTTAATCCATTCTTTCTTAAAGACTCAGCAAACATTTTTATACGACCGTGGTATTTGTATTCTCCACGATCAAAATAAACACTGCTGATATTCTTTTCTTTTGCTCGTTTAGCCAAAACTTCACCTAATAAGTTTGATAATTCAGCTTTTTTTAATTTATTTTTTTTAAATTCTTTTTCATTTGAAGAAGCTGACACTAAAGTCTTAATATTTTTGTCATCAATAATTTGAGCTGATATATTTTTGATAGATCTAAAGACACTTAAACGTAATCGATTTGAATTAACTTTTTTAAGTTTTTTCCTATTTCTGAGTCGTCTTCTTTTATTGGTTGAAATTTTACTCATTACTTTTTCTTTCCCTCTTTACGTAGAACATATTGTCCTCTTTCTTTTATACCCTTAGCCTTATATGGTTCTACTGGTTTTAGTGTTTTTATATCTGAGGCTACTTTAGATACTAATTCTTTATCCACTCCAGATATCTTAATAGTATTCTGTTTTTCAACTGTTAATTTAATCTCTTTGGGTATCTTGTAGTTTACATCATGGCTAAATCCTAGTTGAAGATTTAAATTTTCTCCTTTTAAATTTGCTCTAAATCCAACACCTGAGATTTCTAGTATTTTCTCGTGACCTACTGTTACTCCTTTAACAGCATTGTTTACAATACTCCTTAGAGTTCCCCACATTATTGATGTTTTTTTATCAACTTTTTTGTCAAGGGGGTTAAGTTGAAATTCGTTTTTTTCATTCATCTTTGATGAAAAAATTTTATCATTAATTGTTAAAACTTTTGTGCCTTTGGGGCCTTTTACAGTAAGCTGACTTCCATTAATATCTATGGAAGAGTCTTTTGGTAATAGAATAGTTTTTTTTCCAATTTTAGACATTAAAAAATCCTGCAAATTATTTCGCCACCCAAGTTGTTTTTTCTAGCATCAATATCTGACATTACACCTTTTGATGTTGAAAGAATTGATAGACCTAAACCATTTTGAATTTTAGGAATACTTGAAGCCCTAGAGTAAACTCTTCTTCCGGGTTTAGATACTCTTTTTATTTCTTTGATTACTGGGGTACCCTCGTAATATTTTAAGTCGACTTTAAGATTTCTTTTATTTTTTTCATCCTCAACCAAAATATTTTTTATATAGCCCTCAGCTTTCAAAACTTCTAATATTTTAAGTCTAAATTTAGATGCCGGTATTTTAACAAAACTTAGAGATCTTAGTTGACCATTTCTTATTCGTGTAAACATATCTCCTATTGGATCTGACAAATTCATTTATTTCCTCCTACCAACTTGATTTAATTACACCTGGAATTTTTCCATCTGAAGCCATTTCTCTTAACGCTATCCTTGAGATTTTAAGCTTTCTATAAACTCCATGAGGCCTTCCAGTAATTTCACATCTATTTCTCACTCTTATTTTCGATGAGTTTTTTGGAAGTTTATTTAGTTTTAATTGAGCAGCAAATCTTTCAGCTAACTCGATTTTTTTATTATTTATAATTTTTTTCAATTTCGCTCTTTTATTTGCATATTTTTTTGCTAATTTTATTCTTTTCAGGTTTCTTTCTATTGCACTCTTTTTTGCCATTCTAACTCCCTTTTTTTGTTATTATTGGAAAATTGAATTCTCTAAGTAACTCTAAAGTTTCCTCTTTTTTTGAGCTTGTAGTCACTATTGTGATATCCAATCCTCTAATTTTCTCAACCTTTTCAAAGTTTACTTCAGGAAATATTATATGTTCTTTTACACCAAAACTGTAATTCCCAGAATCATCTATACTACTTTGTTTTAATCCTCTAAAATCTTTTATTCTAGGTAAGGCAATGTTAACTAGCCTATCTAAAAACTCATACATTTTTTTTGATCTTAAAGTTACTTTTACACCTGCGTTATTACCCTTTCTAGTTTTAAAATTTGAAATTGATTTTTTAAAATTTGTAACTACAGGTCTCTGACCCGTTATTAAACCCATGTCATCCAAACATGTTTTAAGTTTTTTTGTATCAGAGGCATCCTCTCCTAATCCCATGTTCAAAATTACTTTTTGAATTTTTGCCACTTGATGCTTATTTTTATGATCAAATTTTTGCATAAGTTTAGGAATAATATTTTTTTCATATAGTGATTTAAGTCTAGGTGTCATTATTTTTTATTTCCTTTTTTAGATTTAGTTTTGTTGTCAATATTTTTAACATTTGAAATATGTAAATAATTTTCTTTTTGTACAATTCCACCTTTGTTTTGTTTAGTTGGTTTAAGATGCTTTTTTATCATATTTATAGATTTAATTTTTAACTTATTTTCTTTTTTTATAATTTCTATGATTTCTCCAGTTTTCCCTTTATCTTTTCCTACTAAAACTTTCACTTGATTACCTTTTTTTAAATTCATTTATAATACCTCTGGAGCTAATGAAATTATTTTTGTATGCCCTTTTACTCTAAGCTCTCTTGTAACAGGTCCAAATATTCTTGTTCCAATCGGCTCCCCTTTATCGTCTGTTAAAACAACTGCGTTTGTGTCAAACTGAATTTTTGATCCATCATCTCTAAAAATTTCTTTTCTTGTTCTTACAACAACAGCTTTATGAACCGCGCCTTTTTTAACTTTACCTTTTGGAATAGCATCTTTAACACTAATAACTATTATGTCACCGACGGCAGCATACCTTCTCTTAGAACCGCCTAAAACTTTAATACACTCAACTCTTCTTGCTCCTGTATTGTCTGCGACCATTAATTCTGTTTGAACTTGTATCATTTTTCTATTACCTGCCACTTTTTCTTTTTTGAGATAGGCTTAGACTCTATTATTGTTACAATTTCGCCTTCTTTAAACTTGTTTTTTTCATCATGAGCATGATATTTTTTTGATCTTTTTATAATTTTTCCATAAAAAGGATGTTTAAATTTTCTAGTAACCTCAACAACAATTGTCTTGTCATTTTTAGCACTAGTAATTTTTCCTTTTAATATTTTTTTAGTCATTTTGCCTGTTTGTTTATTATAGTGAATAATCTTGCTATTTCTTTTCTTGTAGTGTTAAATTTAGCAGGGTTTTCTACTTGATTATTAATTTTTCTAAATCTTAAATTAAACAAATCTTTTTTAAGCGTTTCAATTTTTTTTATTGCTTGATCTTTGGTTAATTTTTTATTTTCTTTCTTTGCCATATTATCTCTTTATAAATTTTGTTTTTATTGATAACTTTGCTCCTGCTTTATATAACGCTTCTTTAGCTACTTCTTCAGAAACTCCGTCTACCTCGAAAATTATTCTACCAGGTTTAACTCTACACGCATAATATTCTGGAGATCCTTTACCTTTACCCATACGGACTTCTGTTGGTTTTTTGGAGACCGGTATATTCGGGAAAATTCTTGTCCAAACTTTTCCAGTTCTTTTCATGTATCTTGTTAGGGCTACTCTTGCTGCTTCGATTTGTTTGCCTATAACTCTATCTGGCTGTAAAGCTTTGAGACCATACTGGCCATAATTTAAACTTATAGCTCTAGATGCTTTACCATGTATTCTGCCTTTAAAGGCTTTCCTATATTTAGTTCTTACCGGCTGCAGCATTTTTTATTCTCTCCATTTTTTGTTTGTCTATATCTTTTTCGAAAACTTCCCCTTTATAAATCCAAACTTTAATTCCAATAATTCCATATGTTGTTAAAGCCTCTGAAAATCCATAATCTATGTTTGCTCTTAGTGTATGCGATGGGATACTTCCATCTCTTAACCACTCAGTTCTAGCTATTTCATTTCCTGCAAGTCTTCCGCTTACCATAACTTTTATACCTTTTGCTCCAAGACGAATAGCTGACTGCATTGATCTTTTCATTGCTCTTCTATAAGCAACTCTTTTTACTAATTGTTGAGAAATATTTTCAGCAACAAGATATGCGTCTAACTCAGGTTTTTTAATTTCCTTAATGTTAACATTAACTTCGTTTCCGGTGATTTTAGCGATATTATTTTTTATTTTTTCAATATCTGACCCTTTTTTTCCAATTACAAAACCTGGTCTAGATGTATGTATGGTCACAGTGCATTTTTTTGATGACCTTTCAATAATAATTTCAGATACACCAGAATTAATAATATTTTTCTTTATATATTTTCTTATTTTGAAATCCTCAATAAGATATTTTCCAAAATCACTCTTTTTGGCAAACCAGGTAGAATCCCAACCTTTGTTAATTCCAACTCTCAAACCTATTGGGTTAACTTTTTGACCCATGCTTCTTCTCCTTTTTTTCTGTTAAGTTTTTTTTCAATTTTTTTTCTGCAAGAATAATAGTTATTCTACTAAAAGGTTTCATAATTGGACTGGCTCGACCTTTAGCTCTAGGTCTAAATCTTTTCATTACTAATGATTTTCCAACATATGCCTCTTTAATAAACAATTCATCAATATCCATTTGAAAATTATTTTCAGCATTCGCTACTGCAGATTTTACAGTTTTACTAACATCTTTAGCAATTCTTCTTCTTGCAAAATCTAAATCCCTTAATGCTATATCAACTTTTTTACCTCTTATATGATCTAGTACCAATGATATTTTTCTAGGGCTAGATCTAACATTTTTATTTGTTGAGATAACCAGGTTATTTTTTTCCATCAGTCTCTCCAGTTGATTTTTCTGCAGCAGCTTTTTTATCTGCTGGTGTGTGACCTTTAAAAGTTCTTGTCGGTGCGAATTCTCCCAATTTATGACCAACCATTTCTTCTGATACTGTTATTGGTATAAAAGTCTTACCATTATGAATCATAAAACTATGGCCAACGAAGTCTGGAATAATAGTAGAATTTCTTGACCAAGTTTTTATTGGTTTTTTACTTGAGCCTCCCTTAAGTTTATCAATTTTTTTTAACAAACTTGGGTGCACAAATGGACCTTTCCAAACTGATCTGCTCATTTAATTATCTCCTTTTTCCTCTTCTAGTTATTATAAACTTATCACTTCTTTTTGGTTTTCTAGTTTTAAGACCTTTGGCTGATTGCCCCCATGGAGAAACTGGGCTTCTTCCGCCTGAAGTTTTTCCTTCCCCTCCACCATGCGGGTGATCGACTGGGTTCATCGCAACACCTCTTGTTTGAGGTCTCTTACCTTTCCATCTATTTCTCCCTGCCTTACCGATTTTAATATTTTTTTGATCTAAATTAGAAACAACTCCAATAGTGCCCAAACAATCATTTCTTATTTTTCTTGTTTCTCCAGATGAAAGTTTGATAATTGCATATTCACCATCAAAACCAGACAATACTACAGATGCTCCGGCAGATCTGGCTAATTTGCCACCATTTCCAGGAATTAACTCAACATTATGAATAGATGTGCCTGGAGGTATATCTTTGAGTTTTAAACAATTTCCAATTTTAATTTCTGATTTTTCACCTGATTGTATTTTATCACCAACTTTTAGACCATTAGGGCAAATTATGTAACTTTTCTGATTATCTTCGTAATTAATAAGTGCAATATATGCTGTTCTATTTGGATCGTATTCAATTCTTTCAACAGTAGCAGCCATATCCTTTTTAGATCTAAAAAAATCTATAATTCTAAATTTATGTTTTGATCCTCCACCCATGTGTCTAGATGTTATTCTTCCATAATTATTTCTTCCACCTGAGGATTTTTGACCTTTAGTTAGAGGTTTAAAAGAACTGCCTTTCCATAATTGATTCTTATTTACTAGAACTGTTGCTCTAGTTGACTTTGTATATGGTTTATAAGTTTTTAATGCCATTCTATACTCCAGCTGTTAAATCTATACTTTGACCTTTTTTCAAAGTAATTATAGCTTTTTTATATCCTTTTTTTACTGATTTTCTCCCTTGTCTTAATTTATACTTAGACTTTATATTTATAATATTTATCTTAATAACTTTTACCTTGAATATTTTTTCAATATTTTTTTTTATATTTTTCTTATTAGCAG
>MDTE01077639.1_pt1 | contig 10057 bp, 7 predicted proteins | sample 811231 | NCBI WGS metagenome assembly MDTE01 (sample SAMN05326651, study PRJNA326480) | marine metagenome | isolation source: seawater | place: Indian Ocean: Red Sea | collected 2010 | reverse complement strand
TGTTGTTGATAGTGCTAAAGCTTTCAAATTCATCGTAGATGATATTGAAACTAACATGTCACATGTTAACTTCAAAGAAGTTGCTTCTTCAAGTGCTGCATATGCTCTTAAAGATTCATATGATGCTGCTGTTATTGCTAAAATGTTTGCTGGATTATCAGCTAGTTCACCTGACCACATCATAGGTTCAGATAGTGCAACTGCAGATGCTACAATGGCACACGCAACTAACTCTGTCGACTTATTAGGTTCAGATGGAACTGGTGTAGACCCATTAGATTTAATGGCTAGAATGGCTAGAAAACTAGATGAGCAAAATGTTCCTGAAGAAGGAAGATGGTTCCTTGCTGGACCAGATTTCTATGAGCAACTTGGTCAATCAGGTTCTAAGTTATTGTCTGTTGATTTCAATGCTGGTCAAGGTTCAATAAGAAATGGATTAGTATCAAGTGGAAAACTAAGAGGATTTGATATGTACAAATCTAACAACATTGCAAGTACATCTAATGCTACTGGTAAAGTGTTAGCTGGACATATGAGTTCAACTGCAACTGCAAATACTATTCTTTCAACAGAAGTGTTGAGAGACCCAACATCGTTTGGTGATATAGTAAGAGGTCTTCATGTTTATGGCTGTAAAGTCTTAAGAGAAGAAGCTCTAGTAGGTGCATTCTATGTTATCGACTAATAACAATTCGGGGGAGTCGTAAGGCTCCTCCACTTTTTTAGGAAAAAAAATTATGTATGGAAAAAGAAAAGGAATGAAACATGGAGGAAAGCATCGTAAGCCTATGGGTGGTGGTGGTTATTCCATGAATAAAAAAAGAAAAATGTATAAGCATGGTGGTGTTGCTCATGGTGGTGAAGCTATGCCTAAAGCAAAACCTTGTTAGGAGTTTAAATGGCTACAACATATTTAGATTTAAGTAATGAGATATTAAGGGAGTTAAATGAAATTCCTTTAACATCAGCTAACTTTGGTGCAGCATTAGGATTACAACAATTTGTAAAAGATGCTATAAATAAAGCTATATTTGATATTGCTAATGAAGAACCACAGTTACCATTTTTTAGTGCTGGAGTAAGTGGAGGTACAGACCCTTTTTATGGTAATGTAACTGTAGCTACTGTAGCAGGACAAAGATGGTATACTTTAAAATCTAGTAGTTCTAGCATAACAACAGATTACTCCTCTGTTGATTGGGATGATTTTTATTTAACAACAATAAATGTAAGTGGTGAATCAGCTCCATATGTTTCTAAAGGATTAAAATTTTTAACATTAGCTGATTGGAAACAGTATAGAAGAGATAATGAAAATGCTGATGATGCAGATACTCAAAATCATGGAGAGCCACAGTATGTTATTAAAAGTCCAGACCATAGAAAGTTTGGACTAAGTCCTATACCAGACAAAGTTTACAATGTGCATTTTTATGCATTTGATAAGCCAACTAAATTAGATGCTCATGGAGATACAATAGTATTACCAGAACAATATAGTAATGTTATAACTTCAAGAGTAAGATATTATGTATGGCAATTTAAAGAAAGCCCACAACAGGCTGCGTTTGCGTTAGAAGATTACAAAAAAGCTATGAGGCATATGAAATCAAATCTACTAAATCCACAGCCTAAATATATGACAGATGACAGGACATACTTTTAATGGCAACAGCTCAACCATATACAGTAGCTTGTGAAGGTGGATTAGTAACAGCATCTAATCAAATAGATTTATTACGAAGTCCGGGTTCAGCAATAGAGTTACAAAACTTTGAAATATCTGTAGAAGGTGGATATAGAAGAATAAATGGATTTACAAAGTATGGTGGCAATAGTGCTGTACAACCTACAGGAGGTACTGCAACTATACAAGGTATAATGCCTTATGCTGATGGAGTTATAGTTTGTGCTGGAACTAGTATATATTTTAGTAATGATGGAGTAAATTGGTTAGAAGTAAATAGAAGTTCAGTAGCAAGTAGTGGAGATAATCATACTGCATTTACTGGCAGAAGTGTTTTAACTAGAACAAATCAAGGACAAGTACAGTTTGCATTATTTGAAGGTCCTAACTATCAATATGGACAATTAATTATATCAGATGCAAATAATAAACCTTATAGTTTTAGAATGGAAGGTTCTGGAGCAATAGCATCTAGAACATTTTTTTCAGAAGAAATAACTGTAAGTGGAACTAAAGGTGTACAGTTTATTACTCATCATGATAGACACTTAATAGCTGCAGGTGTAGAAGATAATTTAAGTACAGTATATTATAGTGCTTTGTTAGACCCAACAGATTTTAGTGGCTCTGGTTCAGGTGCAATTACATTAACAGACCAGATTGTAGGAGTTGCACCATTTAGAACAGACTTATTTATATTTTGTAAGAATAGTATTCATAAACTTATAAATATAAATAATTCTAGTACAGTAGCAGTAGTACCGGTTGCTGAAAGTGTTGGATGTTTAAGTGGATATAGTATTCAAGAGATTGCTGGTGACTTGGTATTTTTAGCACCAGATGGTATAAGAACGATTGCTGGTACAGCGAGAATCGGAGATGTTGAGTTAGGAACTGTTAGTAATAAGATACAACCTATTATAACAACACTAGCAAAAAATATAGACTTATATCAAATATCTAGTGTAGTTATTAGAGAAAAATCTCAATACAGATTATACTATACAAACTTAGGTGCATCTGCAAACGCACAAAGAGGTATTATAGGAACACTAAGACCAAATGGTTTTGAGTGGTCTGAAACAAAAGGATTAGAAGTTACAGCAGTAGGTGCTGACTTTGATGCTACAGAAGTAGAAAGATATTATCATGGTTCTAAAGATGGTTATATTTATAATCATGATACAGGAAACTCTTTTGATGGCACAGCTATTATAGCAAGATATAAAACACCAGACTATGATTATGGTGATTTAGGAACATTAAAAACTTTACATTATTGTAAGATTTCTATTGGAGCAGAAGGAGTTGTAACTCCAGAACTACAAGTAAAGTTTGATTATTCAAATACAGAGATACCACAGCACACTAATAATTTTAGTTTAGGTACTGTAAATCCATCTGCTGTATTTGGAGAAGCAGTATTTGGGTTCAATGTTTTTGGTGCAACATCAAACCCAATGATTAGAATACCATTACAGGGTAGTGGTACAAGTAACAGTTTTACAATTTTAAGTAGCGATACAAAAGCACCTTATAAAATAAATGGATTGTATGTTGATTACATACCATCTGGCAGGAGATAAAAATGGCAGGATATACAAGACAAAGTTCGTTTAGTGATGGAGACAGCATAACTGCTGCTTTGTTTAATGATGAATTTAACCAATTAGTAAATGCATTTCATGCAAGTACTGGACATACCCATGATGGTACTACAGCAGCTAATGGTGCTCCTATATCAGTATTGTACAGTAATACAGTAACAATAGGTAAAAATGAAAATACTGATATAGCTATTACATTTAATGGAGCAACAACTGATGGTGTATTAACATGGATGGAAGATGAAGACTATTTTAAGTTTTCTGATGACATATTAGTAGATAGTACAGAAAAACTACAGTTTAGAGATACAGCAATATATATTAACTCTAGTACTGATGGGCAACTAGATATAGTAGCTGATACAGAAATACAACTAGCTGCAACTACAATAGATATAAATGGTGCAGTAGATATTTCAGGAGCTTTAACATTAGCTGGTACTTCATTAGCAGAAACTATTTCTGATACTGTAGGAGCTATGGTAAGTTCTAATACAGAAACAGGAGTTACAGTTACTTATGATGATAGTGATAATACATTAGACTTTGTAATCGGAACATTAAACCAAGATACTACAGGAAACGCTGCAACTGCCACAGCATTAGAAACTGCTAGAACTATTCATGGTGTAAGTTTTGATGGTACTGCTAATATTGATTTATCAGAAGTTATTCAAGATACTGTAGGAGCTATGCTATCTAGTAATACTGAATCAGGTGTTACAGTTACATATCAAGATGCAGATGGAACTATAGACTTTACTGTAGCTTCACAAACTGATGAAAACTTTACAACTGCTGACCATGCTAAATTAGATGGCATAGAAGCAAATGCAACAGCCGACCAGACTGCAGCAGAAATTAGAGCATTAGTAGATAGTGCTAGTGATTCAAATGTATTTACAGATGCAGACCACACAAAACTAGATGGTATAGAAGCTAATGCAACAGCCGACCAAACAGATGAAGAAATACAAGATATAGTAGGTGGAATGCTTACTGGTAATACTGAAACAGGTATTACTGTTACATATCAAGATGCAGATGGAACTGTAGATTTTGTTGTAGCATCTCAAACAGATGAAAACTTTACAACAGCAGACCACGCTAAATTAGATGGTATAGAAGCTAATGCGACTGCAGACCAAACAGATGCTGAAATTAAAACTGCATATGAAAACAATTCAAACACAAATGCATTTACAGATACTTTATTAAGTAAACTAAATGCAATAGAAGCTGGAGCTACTGCAGACCAAACAGCAGAAGAAATACAAGACATAGTAGGAGCTATGGTATCTTCTAATACTGAATCAGGTATTACAGTTACATATGAAGATAGTGATGGTACTCTTGATTTTGCAATTGGTACATTAAACCAAGACACAACAGGTAATGCAGCTACAGCTACAGCATTAGCAACTGCAAGAACAATACATGGTGTATCTTTTGATGGTACAGCAAATATAGATTTAACAGAAGTAGTACAAGATACTGTTGGAGCTATGTTCTCAAGTAATACTGAAACAGGTATTACAGTAACATATGATGATTCTGATGGTACTATTGATTTAGTAGTAGGAACTCTTAATCAAGATACTACAGGTAATGCAGCAACTGCAACAGCTTTAGAAACTGCAAGAACAATTAATGGTGTAAGTTTTGATGGTACTGCAAATGTTACAACACTTACTGCAGGTACAGGAGTATCTGTATCAGGTACAGAAGTATCTATAGGACAATCAGTAGCAACAAATGCAGATGTAGATTTTGCTACAGTTACTACTACAGGTAATGCAATTATTGGAGGAGACCTAACTGTAAGTGGAAATACAACTACTCTTAATACTGCAACTTTAGATGTTGAAGATAAAAACATAACAATTAACAAAGGTTCAGGAGATACATCAGGTTCAGCAGATGGTGCTGGTATTACTATACAAGATGCAGTAGATGCTTCAACAGATGCAACAATGTCATGGAGTGCTGCAAATGATAACTTTGTATTTTCACATGAAATAGCTGCTCCAAGTTTAGATATATCAGGAAATGTAGATGTTGATGGAACATTAGAAACAGATGCTTTAACTATAAATGGTACAGCATCAGTTCCTTTTGAATCTGCAGACCATACTAAATTAGATGGTATTGAAGCAAATGCTACTGCAGACCAAACAGCAGCAGAGATTAGAACACTAGTAGAATCAGCAAGTGACTCTAATGTATTTACTGATGCAGACCATACTAAACTAAATGCTATAGAAGCTAGTGCTGATGTTACAGATGCTACAAATGTAGGAAGTTCATTAACAGCATTTCCTACAGGTACAGATGCTGCTGCTTCAGACTTAGTTCCATATTATGATGTAACTGCAGGAGCATGGGAAAAATCTACAGTAACTAATCTAGCTTTACAAGGACCTACAGGACCTACAGGACCGACTGGTTCTACAGGACCTACAGGACCTACTGGACCAACTGGACCTACAGGACCTACAGGTTCTAAAGGACAAAAAGGTGAAGTAGGTAATACAGGACCTACAGGTTCAACAGGACCTACTGGACCGACTGGACCAACTGGTTCTGGTGGGCAGAAAGGACAAAAAGGTGAAGTAGGTAATACAGGACCTACAGGACCTGCAGGACAAGATGGTGCTGCTTCAGATGGTAGTAAAGGACAAAAAGGTGAACCGGGTAATACTGGACCTACAGGACCTACAGGTTCAACAGGACCAACTGGTAGTACTGGGCAAAAAGGACAAAAGGGTGAGGTAGGTAATACTGGACCCACAGGTAGTACTGGACCTACTGGACCATCAGGCTCTAATGGTTCTAATGGTAGTAAAGGACAAAAAGGTGAACCGGGTTCAACAGGACCAGCAGGACCTACAGGTAGCACAGGACCTACTGGTGGCACAGGACCTACAGGTGGCACAGGACCTACAGGGCAGAAAGGACAAAAAGGTGAGGTCGGTAATACAGGTCCTACAGGACCATCAGGACCAGCAGGTTCAGATGGAGATGATGGTAGTGCTGGACCTACAGGACCAACTGGACCTACAGGACCTACTGGACCTACAGGTCAAAAAGGACAAAAGGGTCAAACTGGAAACACAGGTGGCACAGGACCTACAGGACCTACTGGACCTACAGGACCTTCTGGTTCAAATGGCTCTAATGGTTCTAAAGGACAAAAAGGTGAACCGGGTTCTACAGGTGGAACAGGACCTACAGGACCTGCAGGACCAACAGGTAGTACAGGACCAACAGGACCTACTGGAACTGGTCAAAAAGGACAAAAGGGTGAAGTTGGTGGTACAGGACCTACAGGTGGTACAGGACCTACAGGTGGTACAGGACCTACAGGACCAGCAGGACCAGCAGGACCAACAGGACCCACAGGTACTGGTCAGAAAGGACAAAAAGGACAAAAAGGACAAAAAGGTCAAACAGGCTCCACAGGTGGAACAGGACCAGCAGGACCAGCAGGACCAGCAGGTTCGGATGGTTCAGATGGTGGTGCAGGACCAGCAGGACCTCCGGGACCAGCAGGACCTCCGGGTTCAGCAGGTTCAGATGGTTCAAATGGTGGACCGGGACCAGCAGGACCTCCGGGACCTCCGGGTTCAGATGGTGGTTTTACAACCAACTCAAATGCACAAGTAAATAGTTTAGGTGCAGGTACTGCAGGTAGTGGTACAGCAGGTGAGATTAGAGCAACTAATAACATTACTGCTTACTATTCTGATGCTAGACTAAAAGACTTTGAAGGTACTATACCTAATGCATTGGCTAGAGTAAATAAACTACATGGTTATTACTTTAGAGAAAATCCAACTGCAAAAGAGTTAGGTTATGAAAATGATAAACTACAAGTAGGTGTAAGTGCACAAGAAGTACAAGAAGTATTACCAGAAGTAGTTACGGAAGCACCTATTGATGATAACTATCTAACAGTATGGTATGATAAATTAGTACCATTATTGATTGAAGCTATTAAAGAATTATCAGAAGATTCACATCCTCAAAGATGTTTAGAAGACATGGAAGGATATGATGAAATTATTGAAAGAATAGAGGCTTTGGAGGATAAATAATGACATTACCTAGTAGTGGTGCATTAAGTTTTGCAAACTTACAAACAGAGTTTGGTGGCTCTCATCCTATAACTATGGGTGAGTATGCTGCTTATAGACAATCTGGTTCTGGCAATACTATTGATATGGCTGATTTTTATGGAGCATTTTTATTTAATACTTCAAGTGATATAACATCAGGTTATATATATGCTATAGTTCCGGGACCTAGAGGTGGTACTAGATATAGATTTAGTGCAGGATTTAATTCTCGTTCTTTTATTTCCTTTGGTACTACTTATTCTGCTCCTTCTGGGTCAGCAAGTCCTACAAGTAATATGGGAACATCTGGTGGTCTTATAGGAACTGGTGGTACTTTAAGTAATGTAAGTCATGACATTACCAGTCTTTTAGGTGGTAACTCACTTATATTACAATCAAGTGGACCTAATAGTAATAGTGGTTTTACCAATATGCAAGTAGCTGGTCATCAAACTACTCAAACTTTTGCTAGAACAAGTGCTAATTATACTTATACTGGTGGTAAAGCTACATGGGAATGGTTAATAAGTGCAGCCGATTCAACTTACTTAAATGGTAGTATTTTTTCAAATTCACATAGTTCTAAACTATTCGGATTACAAAGTCCTACCTACAGTTATAGTAGTTCAGGAAGTACAGTAAGTAGTAGTGAAGCAACAATAACTTTCTCATAATGGCAACTATATCATATACAATAAAAACAGATGTAATGGATGACACAGTTAAATGGGCATCTTTTACTCATGATGGTGTATACTACGAAATAAGAGCAACATTAGATTCTAATGGTGATGTAGATGATACTAAAACACAAGAAGATTGTCAAGACTATATTGAGTTAAAACAAGATGAGGCAGAAACAGTATGACAATACCTAAGTCAGGACCAGTAGTAAGAACTTTTGATTATGCGTTAGATGAACCTAGAACTATGGCATATCATGATTGGATAGCTGCTAATGTTAATGGTAAAGTAGTTTGTGAATTAGGAGCAGGTTCTGGTATACTAACTTACTTATGTATAAAATATGGAGCTACAAAAGTATACTGTTATGAAAATAATAAACGAGTAATTAATTGGTTAAAAAGATTTTTCGCAAGTGAAACTAAAGTAGAAGTTGTAGAAGAAGATATTACAAAAGCAACTTTTCCTACAGCAGATATATATTTACATGAAAATATTGGTTCAAATGTTTATATGGAAGATATATTAGGTATGTACACTAATTTAAAATCACAAGGTTTAGAAGATAAAACTTATCCTAATAAAATTAAAATACAATATGGAACTTATACTGGTGAATCACAACTTCACAGATATAACAAGTCTTCAACATATATAGCTGATACTTTTACTAATGCAAATGTATTATCTTTTTTTAACGCATGTCCAATGGAAGATAAAATATTGCCTTATACTTGGCATAATATAACACATGACCAATCAGCTATGACTTTTAATGGTACACTATATGATGGAGATTTAAAAGATTTAACAAGGTATACTGATTCAGATGCAAATAGTCAGTACATATTTTGGGAAGTTAGTTTTGATGGTAGCTATCCTATATCTAATTGGAAGTTTAGAAATCATTGGAATATAATAAAAGCTGCTGATGAATGTATGCCTATAATGGATAGTAGTGTAATGACATATACTGTTAAAGAAGTTTAATTTGACAAATGTTGTAAAAAACTGTATAATACTATTACAGGTGAATCATGAAAAAAATAGTAATCAGTTTAAAAAGAAGACAAGATAGAAAGAAATTATTTAAAAATAATAATTTAAAAGATTATAAATATTTAGAAGCTATAGATTATAAAACTTTAGATTTTAAAGATATTATAATTGATGAAGAGTTTAGAGACCCTTTTAAAAATAGACAAGTTTTAAAAAGTGAAGTAGCTTGTTTTTTATCCCATAGAAAAGCATGGGAAGAGTGTCATAGATTATATGAACCTGTAATTATATTAGAAGATGATGCAGTTATAAATGACACATGGGATGAAGAATATTACGAAGAGCTTATAAAAAAGTATGAGTTTGTTTACTTACAAAGAAATGAAAACGAACCACTTTTTGTTACACCGATAGATGGAAGAATAGAAAAACCATCTTATCCGTACAATCTAACAGCTTATGTAATAGACCCCATAACAGCTATGAAGTTAATGCATAACTATAATAAAATAATACCAGTTGATGAATATATTCCTCGACTTATTAAAAGAAATAAATTAGATGCAGTAGCTTTAAAACAAGATGCTTGTAATCAGTTACCAAGAAATATAAGTGAGAGTGACATCGAAAATAACACAATAGCACGAAACTTTACTGTACATCCAATTACAGTAGGTTCAGACAGATTAAAGTGCGTTAAGTTAAATACAAGTGCTAGAAAGCATGGTATAGAAGTAAAGAACTTAGGTACTAATGTAGAATGGAAAGGAACAGATATGTCTGGTCCGGGTGGTGGAATGAAAGCCAACCTATTAAGAGATTATGTAAATACTCTACCAGACAAAGATGTAGTTTTATTTACAGATGCATATGATGTTTTTTATGCAGATGATTTAGAAACTATAACTGAAAGGTATTTAGATTTTAATACTAAAGCAGTTTTTTCAGCAGAGTTATAT
>MDTE01043739.1_pt1 | contig 10057 bp, 8 predicted proteins | sample 811231 | NCBI WGS metagenome assembly MDTE01 (sample SAMN05326651, study PRJNA326480) | marine metagenome | isolation source: seawater | place: Indian Ocean: Red Sea | collected 2010 | reverse complement strand
TTGCGACGAACATAAATTCTATACGGAGTTGTAATTCATGGTCACTCGAAGAACAAAGGCCAATGCATTGCGTGCGCTGAGTATGGATGCTGTTCAGCAGGCGAAGAGTGGTCATCCTGGTATGCCGATGGGCATGGCCGATATTGCAGAGGTGCTATGGTCAGATTTTCTTCGCTATAACCCAAGCAATCCCGACTGGGCTGATCGCGATCGATTCGTTTTATCTAACGGTCACGGTTCGATGCTGCTCTATGCCTTGTTGTACCTGACCGGTTACGCCTTGACGGTGAAAGAACTCAGGAATTTTCGCCAATTGCACTCTGCAACACCGGGACACCCAGAATTTGGTTGTGCGCCTGGGGTTGAGACAACCACGGGCCCCCTGGGACAGGGCCTTGGTAACGCTGTTGGCATGGCACTTGGCGAAAAGGTACTTTCGGCCCAATTCAATCGCCCGGGCCACACCATTGTTGACCACAGGACATATGTTTTTCTTGGAGATGGTTGCCTGATGGAAGGCGTTTCGCACGAGGCGTGCTCACTGGCTGGAACACTAGGCCTTGGCAAACTGATTGCGATTTGGGACAACAACGGAATCTCGATTGATGGTGAGGTTGACGCTTGGTTTACTGACAATACTGCACAGCGTTTTCGCGCCTACGGTTGGCAGGTGATTGAGGACGTCGATGGGCATGATGCTGACAGTATCGCAACGGCACTCGAGCAAGCAGGGGAAGATTCATCACGTCCCACATTGCTGTGTTGTCGTACCGTCATCGGTTGGGGGTCTCCGAATAAACAAGGGCGGGCGTCTTCTCATGGAGCCCCGTTGGGCCAAGACGAAGTCGCCCTCGTGCGAGAGACGATTGACTGGCCCCACGCTCCGTTTGAGGTGCCAGAGGAGATAACCGCCGCTTGGTGTGCACGTGAGGTGGGTGCGGCCCGGGAGGCGGCTTGGTCTGAACAATTTACTGCCTACCGCACGGCATACCCGGCGTTGGCGGCGGAATTCGAGCGCCGTATGAACGGGGACTTGCCGGCTGAATGGCCAGTCGGGGCGAGCACTTTCATCAACAGTGTGGTCAGCACGGGGGAAAGCGTTGCGAGTCGCCAGGCATCCCGCCAGGCACTTGACGGCTTTGGGCCAATGCTGCCCGAGTTAATCGGCGGATCAGCCGATCTGGCCGGTTCTAACTTGACGATCTGGACTGGCGCGTCGCCAATTACCGCCGACAATGCGCGGGGCAACTACATTTATTTTGGAGTGCGTGAGTTCGGCATGTCGGCCATGACCAACGGCATCGCGTTACACGGTGGCTTCTTACCTTATTGTGCGACGTTTCTCGTGTTTTCAGACTATGCTCGAAATGCGATTCGCTTATCGGCGTTGATGAAAATTCGGGCAGTGTTCGTTTACACGCATGATTCCATCGGTCTTGGCGAAGACGGCCCTACCCATCAGCCTATTGAACATGCTGAGGCCCTCCGCGTCATTCCCAACTTGTCGGTCTGGCGTCCTTGTGACTCGGTTGAGACAGCGATTGCTTGGCAGGCAGCGATCGAACGAAGCGATGGACCCACCACTTTGTTGCTGTCGCGCCAGGGGCTTACTTTTCAGGCGCGCAGTTCCCAGCAGTTGGCTGACGTACGGCGAGGTGGTTATGTACTGCATGATGGCGCAGGCCCACTCGACGCCATCATTATTGCAACCGGATCCGAGGTATCCTTGGCAATGGAAGCAGTGACAAACCTGGAGGACATGGGGCATTCTGTGCGAGTAGTTTCGCTTCCTTCGACTGATATTTTTGATCGACAAGAAGCCACTTATCGCGACAAGGTGTTACCGCCGGCTGTGACTGTTCGTGTCGCTGTTGAAGCTGGAGTGAGTCGCGGATGGTTTCGTTATGTGGGCACTCACGGCCAGGTCATCGGGTTGGACACTTACGGCGAATCAGCACCGGCCAAGACGGTTTTTGAGCACTTTGGTTTTACTGTTGACAATGTTGTGGAGGTCGTATCGAGTCTCATCAGACGTTGAACATACGGTCGTTTGCCCGAGGCAAGGCACACTTTGTCGAATACATCGTAACGATAGTAAATAAGAGTACATAGAGGAGAAGTGGGTATGGCAATCAAGGTGGCAATCAATGGTTTCGGACGCATAGGACGAAACGTATTTCGGGCAATGTTTGAATCTGGACAGCAATCACACTTCGAAGTGATTGCCATCAATGATCTTGGCGATGCGGCCACTAATGCGCACTTGCTCCAATATGACACGGCGCACGGCCGGTTTGGAGAAGTGGTGACCGTTGAGGATGATTGCTTTGTGGTCGGTGATAAACGCGTCAAGGTGTTGGCAGAGCGTGATCCTGCGAGCCTTCCTTGGGGCGAGCTTGGCGTCGATGTCGTGATGGAGTGCACAGGATTTTTTACGTCAAAAGAAAAAGCCAGCGCTCACCTGAGCGCGGGTGCCAGCAAGGTGATTATTTCAGCTCCCGGCGGCAAGGACGTTGATGCAACGATTGTTTACGGCGTCAATCACCATGTGTTGAAGTCGACAGACACGGTGATTTCCAATGCCTCGTGTACTACCAATTGCTTGGCACCATTGGTAAAGCCGCTGAATGACAGTCTTGGTGTTTGCAGTGGTTTGATGACAACGATTCACGCTTATACCAACGATCAGGTATTAACCGATGTTTACCATTCAGACTTGCGACGGGCACGGTCTGCAACGCAATCGATGATTCCGACACAGACCGGGGCTGCGGCTGCCGTCGGGCTGGTTTTGCCGGAGCTGAATGGCAAACTTGATGGGTTTTCGGTGAGGGTGCCGACCATCAATGTCTCACTGGTCGATCTGACCTTTGAGGCGGCCCGCGAGACAACACTGGAGGAGGTCCACCAAATCTTGCAAGTGGCATCAGAGGGAAATCTTAAGGGCATTCTCCAATACAACGAATTACCGTTGGTGTCGATTGACTTTAATCATAACCCGGCTTCCTCGATCTACGATGCGTCGATGACGCGGGTGGTCAATGGAACTTTGGTTAAGGTTTGTTCGTGGTATGACAACGAGTGGGGATTTTCTAATCGAATGCTGGATACCTGTCTCGCGCTGGTCAATGCCAGCTAAGTGGGGGTATGTTGTCATTGAATGGCGGGGGATAGGAGCCGTGGCGAACGTATTCGAGGCAGTTGGGTGAGAGTTTTGCACATGTCGGATCAGGCCCTGTCGGGCCAGCGGGTACTAATCCGTGTTGATTTGAATGTACCCATCTCGCATGGAGAGGTAATGAGTGACGCTAGGATTCAGGCGTCGATTCCCACTTGTCGTTTGGCGTTGGCCGCCGGTGCATGCGTTATTCTGATGTCGCATCTGGGTCGACCGGTGGAGGGAACGTTTGATGCCGCTGCCTCATTAGCGCCAGTCGCAGGCCGTCTTGCTGAATTATTGGGTTCGCCGGTGAGGCTTGTATCGGATTGGCTGGATGGTGTCGAGGTCAGACCAGGGGAAGTGGTGCTATGTGAGAACGTGCGTTTCAACCTCGGTGAGAAGGCCAACGAAAATGATTTAGCCCGTCGCATGGCCGCCCTGTGCGATGTCTTTGTGATGGATGCGTTTGGTACCGCTCATCGGGCACAGGCGTCAACGCATGGCGTGGCGCGATTTGCGCCCATCGCGTGCGCGGGTCCTTTGCTCGGCGGTGAACTGGACGCCCTGACAAAAGCGTTGGAGAGTCCAAAACGGCCGATGTGTGCCATCGTCGGTGGCTCTAAGGTATCAACTAAATTGTTGGTCCTTGAATCACTCTACGAGGTGGTTGATCAGTTGATACCTGGTGGCGGTATTGCGAATACGTTTATTGCGGCAGCGGGTCACGCGGTCGGGCAGTCGCTCTATGAGCCGGCTCTCATTGATACGGCGCGCCAGCTGCTGGATCGGGCGGCTGCGGCGGGTAAAGAAATCCCTATTCCCACGGATGTGGTTGTTGCGAAGGCAGTGTCGTCGACGGCGAACGCTCGTGTGACACAGGTTGATGAGGTGGCATCTGATGAATTGATTCTGGATATCGGGCCCGAAAGTGCGATGCGGCTTGCCAAACAACTAAGCCGTGCTGGAACCATATTGTGGAACGGGCCTGTGGGGGTGTTTGAGTTGGATCCATTTGCGGCTGGCACGGGGATTATCGGGCGGGCGATTGCCGACTCTTGTGCATTCTCGATTGCCGGTGGTGGTGATACTTTGGCTGCTGTTGACAAGTACGATCTTGGTGAGAAGATTTCTTATGTTTCCACCGGTGGTGGTGCGTTTCTTGAGTTTCTTGAAGGAAAGACCCTGCCAGCTGTAGAGATTCTGGAGTCACGCGCAAACGGCTAGTTCAGCGATGTCCAAGCGTAAATCGATGCGGCGAACAAAAATAGTAGCTTCTCTGGGACCGGCCACCGATGCGGCGGCTGTGTTGACCGATGTGATTCGTGCCGGCGTAGACATTGCCAGAATTAACCTGTCGCATGGAACTGCAGCGGATCACTGTCGGCGGGCTGCTGCCTTAAGGCAGTGCGCTGCAGCGGAGGGGCGGTCCGTAGGTTTGTTGCTCGATCTGCAGGGACCGAAAATACGTGTCGAGCGCTTCAGGCAAGGCTCGGTCATGCTCAAGATCGGCGCTCCATTTACGATCGATGTGACGTTTCCACCGGGCGAGGGAACAGCCGCATGCGTTGGCACCAGTTACCGGCGGTTGCCTCAGGATCTCGTTGTGGGGGACACCCTGTTGTTGGATGACGGGAACCTGGCTTTGAGTGTTGAGGCGCTTTCCGACACAGCGGTGACCACCAAGGTAATCCAAGGTGGCTTACTGTCTGATCACAAAGGAATTAACAGGCGGGGGGGTGGACTGACAGCTCAGGCTTTAACAGAGAAGGATAGAGAAGACATCGAATTAGCCGCTACGGTAGCGGCCGACTACATCGGTGTGTCGTTCGTGCGCGATGCAGATGATATTGAGATCGTTCGTGACTGGTTGCGTGAAGCAGGGAGTCAGGCGCACATTGTGGCTAAGATTGAGCGCGTAGAGGCGCTGGAGAATATCGATGCCATTATTGATGCATCAGATGTCATTATGGTGGCACGTGGAGACTTGGGCGTTGAGATCGGTGATGCAGAGCTGCCAGGGGTACAGAAACGGTTGATTGCTGGTGCTCAACAGGCTAACAAAGTGGTTATTACGGCCACTCAGATGATGCAATCCATGGTGACTAGCTTGCAGCCAACACGCGCAGAAGTGCTTGATGTCGCCAACGCCGTGCTAGATGGAACGGATGCCGTCATGTTGTCGGCGGAAACTGCAATGGGACAACATCCGCCTAAAGTGATTGAGGCTATGGACCGTATTTGCCGAGGTGCGGAACAGCATGCAGGGGTGACAACACCCCGTGAACGCGGCGATGCTCGGTTTGGTGACACGGACGAGGCCATTGCTATGGCGGCTATGTATACCGCTAATCATTATTCAATCAGTGGTATTTTGGCAATGACCGAGTCCGGTGCAACGGCAAAGTGGATGTCAAGAATTACGTCGGCAATCCCGATATTTGCCATGACACGATGGCCGACAACTGAGCGTCGTACCGCCTTATACCGCGGCGTTTACCCCGTGGCATTTGATCCCACCGGTTTTTCTCCCAATGACATCAACCAACAGGCGATGGACGTATTAAAAAGTCGCCAGATGGTCAAGAAAGGAGATCAGCTGGTTGTGACCCAGGGTGAGTGGTCCGGCATATCCGGACGTACTAATTCGATGAAGATCATCACGGTTGGTGATATAAATGAAGCGCGACCGGTTCGCGCGGAAGATAATTGAACTGCGAACGATGGGAAAATCATAGATAACGATTGAGACCTTGGATGAGAGATTGGAGAGCATGATGAACATTGACACCCTAAAGACCACCGCTGCAGCGATGGTTGCACCTGGTAAAGGCATCCTTGCTATGGATGAAAGCCACCCGACGTGCAACAAGCGGTTCGAGGCGTTGGGTATTCCAACGACGCCGGAGATGCGGCGCGAATATCGGACCATGCTGGTGACGACGCCCAAGCTCGGACAGCACATCGGTGGAGCAATTTTGTTTGACGAGACGATACGCGATTGTGTAGTTGATGGTCGAAGCTTCGTCGAGGTACTTACTGAGCAGGGAATCGTGCCAGGGATCAAGGTCGATGCAGGAGCCAAGGATCTTGCCCTGCGGCCGGGGGAGAAAGTCACCGAAGGACTAGATGGATTAGGGCCGCGTCTTGCGGAATACAGCGAATTAGGCGCACGTTTTGCCAAGTGGCGTGCGGTCTATGCCATTACCGATGTGTTGCCCAGTCAGGCCTGTTTCAGCGCGAATGCGCATGGCTTGGCTCGTTATGCTGCTTTGTGCCAGGAGCATGATATTGTGCCGATCGTAGAGCCAGAGGTGTTGATTGATGGCGACCACAGTATCGAGCGCAGTTTTGAGGTCACTCAACACGCACAGCAAACTGTATTTGAAGCGCTCGCGGATCAAGGTGTCGTGCTAGAGGGCATCGTGTTGAAGCCGAGCATGGTGATCTCGGGAAGCGCAGCGAAGGGTCGCGCCGGTATAGAGGAGGTGGCACGCCAAACCCTCCGCTGCTTGCTCAGTACAGTACCACCCGCTGTGCCGGGTATCGCTTTTCTTTCCGGCGGGCAGTCTGATGAAGAAGCAACTGCGCACTTGAACGCTATGCATCACCTGGGTATCGCATTGCCGTGGGCGGTGACATTTTCCTACGGGCGCGCATTGCAGGCCGCTGCCATGCAGGCATGGAATGGACAGCAGGACAACTTGATGGCGGCACAAGTGATTGCTTATCACAGGGCCCACATGAATGGTCTTGCTGCGCAAGGCGGTTACGAGGCGCAGATGGAAAGTTCGGCGTAGAAAGCGGTTTCGGTTGTTTTTTCTGATTGGTTGGGGTTAATGCCCAGCAGGGGGACTAATGCGGTTTCACGGTACCGACACTTACATCGCGACCGAAGATTTGCAGATGGCTGTTAACGCGGCGGTCACACTAGAGCGTCCTCTGTTGATTAAGGGTGAGCCGGGTACGGGTAAAACAATGCTCGCCGAAGAAGTGGCGGCTGCCCTCGGCCGGCCACTGATTAATTGGCACATTAAGTCCACCAGCAAGGCGCAACAGGGTCTTTACGAGTATGACGCTGTGTCACGCCTGAGGGACTCGCAACTGGGTGACGAGAAGGTCAGGGACATTGGTAACTACATCAAGCGGGGGAAACTATGGGAAGCGTTCGAGACCGATGAGCGCGTCGTGTTGTTGATTGATGAGATCGATAAAGCCGATATTGAATTTCCCAACGATCTCCTGACTGAACTTGATCAGATGGAGTTCTTTGTCTATGAAACCGGTGAAACCGTGCGAGCGAAACATCGCCCGATCGTGATTATCACCAGTAATGATGAAAAAGAATTGCCGGATGCGTTTCTGCGGCGGTGTTTTTTTCACTTCATCAGTTTCCCGGATAGAGACACCATGGAGCGTATCGTTAAGGTTCATCACCCACGCATTAAGCAAGACCTCATCAGTGAAGCACTGGATATTTTTTTTAATGTGCGGGAAGTGCCGGGGTTGAAGAAAAAACCAACAACTTCGGAGTTGATTGACTGGCTAAAGTTGTTGATGGCAGATGATATTCCAGATGAAATTCTGAAAGAGCGTGATCCCACTAGAGCGATTCCTCCGCTGTATGGCGCACTATTGAAAAACGAGCAAGATGTGCACACTTTGCAGCGTCTGGCCTTTATGGTTCGTCGCGACACCGGGTGATCATCTATGTTGGTGACTTTTTTTCTGAACCTGAAGAAAGCGGGCGTACCGGTTTCGGTTCGTGAATTTCTGGTGTTACTGGAAGCGATGACGTGCGGCCTTGCCTTCGGGTCGATTGATGATTTCTATCGGTTGTCGCGAACGTCGCTGGTTAAGGATGAGCAGTACTTCGATCGTTTTGACCGTGCTTTCAGCGCGTTTTTCAAAGAACTCGAGTCCTTCGATGACGTACTGGAGGTGCTTTTACCAGAAGATTGGTTGCGCTCCGAATTTGAAAAATATTTAACAGAAGAAGAAAAAGACAAGATCCAGTCACTAGGGGGCCTCGAAAAGCTGATCGAAGAATTCAAGAAACGCCTGGAGGAACAGCAGAAGCGGCATTCAGGTGGTAGTAAGTGGGTTGGTACTGGCGGTACGTCACCGTTTGGCAATGCGGGATATCACCCCGAGGGAATTCGGGTCGGCGGTGAAGGTAGACAGGGCCGAGCCGTCAAAGTGTGGGACAAGCGACAGTTCAGAAATCTCGATGGTTCGGTTGAGCTCGGGACTCGAAATATAAAGGTTGCGTTGAAGCGATTACGCGCGTTTGCGCGCACGGGTGCGCAGGAGGAACTCGATCTGGACGACACCATTCACTCGACTGCACGCAACGCCGGGGTGCTTGATATCAAGATGATTCCCGAGCGACATAATGCTGTGAAGGTATTAATTTTTATTGATGTTGGCGGCTCAATGTATCCTTATGTGCAATCGTGTGAAGAGCTTTTTTCTGCCGCACGCAGCGAGTTCAAACACCTTGACTATTTCTATTTCCACAATTTTATCTATGACTTTGTGTGGAAGGACAATCGGCGTCGTAACAGTGAAGTAACAGCGACGTGGGATGTGTTACATAAGTACGCGCGGGATTACCGAGTAATTTTTGTAGGCGATGCGTCGATGGCCCCTTATGAGATCGCCAGCCCCGGGGGAAACATCGAGTATTTTAATGAAGAAGCCGGTGCGACATGGATGCAGCGGGTGGCGGGTACCTATGATCGATTGGCCTGGCTTAATCCGACGCCTGAATCATACTGGGAATACACCCAGTCCATCCATATGGTCAAACAGTTGGTCGACGACCGCATGTTCCCGCTGACGTTGTCGGGGCTCGACACTGCGATGCGGTCGCTTGCGAGTTAGATCCGCTCCGGGGGAAACTCCGCTTTCATAACAGTCAGGTGTAACGATCTCGCCATGCAAGGTTTTCATTTGAAGCGGCTTCCCTTCGTGATCCGCTATGGATTGCCCATCACAGCCATATGTCTTGTTATTTTCCTGTCTAACCGTTTGGTTCACTACCCAGTAGCGGTGGTATTTGGCTCCGTCGATCTTGCCAAATGGCTGACTTGGGGTGCGTTTACCTATCCTGTGGCGTTTCTGATTACCGACAGCACCAACCGACTGTTTGGCCCGGGTCACGCCCGTCAGTTGGTTTACGTTGGCTTCGCACTGGGAGTTTTGTTAACGCTGACGGATGCGCTCGTAACAGCGGAGGCGCGTGCTAATGTGACCTCGACGACCGTTCTGGAGGCGCTTTTTAATGATCCTGATGCTCGGTCTATGCTGCGTGTAGCAATAGGCTCTGGAACGGCTTTTCTGATTGCACAATTGGTTGATGTGCATATATTTGATCGGTTGCGACGCGAAAACTGGTGGAAGGCGCCTGTCGCGTCTTCATTTGTCGGTTCGCTCGTCGACACCGCACTATTTTTCTCCATTGCCTTTGCCGGTACAGGGTTGCCCTGGATCGGTTGGGGCTTGGGCGACGTCTGTGCCAAGCTGCTGATGATGGGCCTACTCTTGTATCCGTTCCGACTGCTCACGGGTTTTGCTGATCGTCCTGTGCGTGCAACTTGATGCAACCGAGAAAACTGATTCTTGACTGTGACCCTGGTCACGATGATGCCGTGGCGATTCTGCTCGCCCTTGCCTCACCGGCAGAACTCGAATTACTGGGTATTACTTGCGTTGCCGGCAACGTACCGTTGTCGCTGACAAGTCGCAATGCGCTCAAGGTTTGCGAGTTAGCCGGACGCTCTGATGTTGGGGTGTATGCCGGTGCAGACCGACCGATGGTGCGATCACTGGTGACAGCTGAGGCAGTGCATGGAGTCTCAGGCCTTGATTTACCGGACGAGCGGCGTTTGCCAGAGC
>MDTE01014534.1_pt1 | contig 10057 bp, 9 predicted proteins | sample 811231 | NCBI WGS metagenome assembly MDTE01 (sample SAMN05326651, study PRJNA326480) | marine metagenome | isolation source: seawater | place: Indian Ocean: Red Sea | collected 2010 | reverse complement strand
TATTGATTTTTTTATTTTTCAAATGTTTTCCTTTATTAACAATTAATTGTAATTCTTAAATATACTATTATACATAAATTAGATAAAATTTTGTCTTGAATTAAGTAAAACTCAATCTTGTCAATTTTGTGAACTGAATAATTTGCATAAACCATATTATTAAATTACAAAGAAAAAGTAACGAATGGTTTTGGCTATTTAATTATGCAAAAAAATAAAATAAATATAATTGGAAATGGATTTATTGCTAAAAATTTAAAAAAAATTAAATTTTTAAATCCTAAAAACTTCATAATTTATGCTGCTGGTATATCGAATTCTAAACTACAAAATGCTAATGAGTTAAAAAGGGAAATTTATGAAATTACTAAATTTATAAAAAAATTAAGAAATGAAAAAACATTGATTTATATAAGTACATTGAGTGTATTGGGGAAAAAAACAAAATCAGACCCTTATATTCAAAATAAGAAAAAAATTGAAAACTTAATTAAGGTTAACCTAAAAAATTATATCATTTTAAGGTTTCCACAAGTTGTGGGAAAAAACAAAAATCCCAATACCTTAACAAATTTTTTATATAACAAAATTAAAAATGATAAAAAATTTAATATTTGGTATAAAACAAAAAGAAATTTAGTAGATATTGCTGACATTAAAAATATTATAAAAAAAATTTTATTAAATAAAAAATCAAATAAAAAAATTGTGAATATTAAGAGTAATGATTCTTTATACATTGAGAATATTGTATCTATTTTGTCGAAGATTTTAAAAAAAAAACCAAGATTTAAAGTTTTGTACTCGAAGAAGGATTATATAAATAATCATATTTATAATAAATCAGAAAATGAATTCACTTCAAAATTAATGAAGAAAAAAAACTACACTGAAAAAGTTTTAAGAAAATATTATAAATGAAGTTATCTATTATAATTCCAGTCTATAATAGCGAAAAAATCTTGCCTACTTTAATTAAAAAAATATTAAGATGTGTTAAACCTAAAGTAAAAAAATTTGAAATAATATTAATTAATGATTTTAGCAAAGATCTCTCTTGGAGAATAATCAAAAGGCTTTCTAAAAAGTATAAAATTATAAAAGGTATTAATTTAAAAAAAAACTATGGGCAACATTATGCAATATTTGCTGGACTAAGATATTCTAAGGGTGAAAACATTATCTGTATGGATGATGATATGCAGCATGATCCAATTTTTATAAATAATATATTAAAAGAATTAAAAAATAATGATACATGCTATGTAAAATATTTAGGTCGAAAACATAGTTTAGTAAAAATATTTATCAGTTGGCTTAATAATATTGTTTCAAGTTTTTTAATGGCAAAGTCGACCAATATATATACCTCATCTTACAAAGGTTTTAAAAAATATATAAAAAATATTATAATTAAAAATTCATCCAGGTTCATTTTTTTAGATTATCCAATTATAAAATTCAGCAAAAAGATAAGTATTATAAGTGTAAGACATAAAAAGCGATTAAAGGGTGAAACAAACTATAAACTAAGACAACTTGTTACTTTATGGTCAAATATGATTTTTGCCTTAAATATTAAAAGAATTACTTTTAGATCTATATTTGTAATAATTTTAAGATTTTTATTTACTAGATTTTTAAGAAACTATATTAATTTAAACAAAAGTAAAAAAATATTAATTAAATCTAAAACATTTATATAATTTTCAATAAGTTTTTAATTCATTTAAAAAATTTTTTCAGTACTAGAAATGATAGTTTTTTTTTTAAAATCCTAAATAGTTTAAATCTTTTAAAAAATTTCGACTTGATATCGAGCTCCCTATAGTCTTCATGATTAAATATTTCCCCATTATTAACCTTAATTTCATTTGGCTCACATCTGGTTCTGTCAATAAAAAATACTGCCATGCTCTCAAAATTTTGGATAGAATAAACATATTTATTCAAAGAAAATTTAAATTTGTTTATTTCTGGAAACAGAGAATTTATGTCATCAATAGTTTTTTTAACAAAACTTATAAAAGAGTATTTACTTGGATTGTCAAATCTTTTTAAATAACTTGTATGTACATCTTCAGTGATTAACATACCCCCATTTTTTATATTCGGTATACAGTTTATGGCGGTAATTATTTGTTGATGATTAGTATGACCTCCATCGTCGATTACTATATCTACTTTCCCTATTTCATTAAATAAATTTGCCCAAAATGTTTTGCTAGATTGAGAGCCAATAAAAATTTTTATATTTCCATCCTCAAATTTTTTGCATTTAGGATTTAGATCTACGCCAACTATTTTACTATCAGGGCCAAAAAAATCTTGCCATATTTTCAAACTTCCGCCATCTTGTACTCCAATTTCAATTAAAGTAATATTTTTGCCTGCAAAATTACTTAAAAGATCTTCATAATTTTTAAAGTATTTATCATATTTAGAGGATCTAAATATAGATTTTTTGAATAATTCTTTTATTTTACTCATTTAAATTTTTTATTATTTTTTATATAAACTTTTCTATCTTTTACAAAAAACACTCTATCAAACATTTCTAGATTGTCTGTGTTATGAGTAACCATAATTATAGTTTTGTCTTTTTTTAATTTTGAAATTGTTTTTAAAATCTTTTTTTCATTCTCTTTATCTAATGAGCTCGTTGCCTCATCTAAAATTAATATTTGCCTGTCATGATAAAGGGCCCTGGCAATTGATAACCTCTGTCTTTGGCCCTCAGAAAGCAATGAGCCATTTTCTCCAATTTTTTTATTTAGAAATATTTTTTTATTGGATATTTCTTTTTCGAGCTCGGAGCCTTTTAAAGACATTTTAAGTTTTTTTTGATCTACATTTTTATTTCGACTTAGTTTAATGTTATTGATTAACGTATCATCAATCAAATATATTCTTTGAGGAATATATCCAATAATCTCATACCATTTCTTAATGTTGTACGAGTCAGATTTTTTTTTATTTTTTATTATTTCACCATTATTTGGTTTAAAAAAACCAATAATTAAATTTAATAATGTTGTTTTACCAGAACCACTTGAGCCAACTATTCCTATAAATTCTTTAGATTTTATTTTTAGACTTATATTTTTAAAAATTGTTTGTTGATTGTTATATGAAAAGCTAACATTTGAAAATTCTATTTGTTGAAAAGAAATACTGTCTCTGCCAGTTTTTGGAAAGTCAATAAATAAATTTTTTGATTTATCATAACTAGACTTAACAGGATTAATTATTGGAATTCCAAATCGTAAGTTCTGAATAGCCATCATGATTCTATTAATTGAAGGCATAATTCTAAAAGATGCAGCGGCAAAAATAGCTAGACTGCTAATTATTTTTTGTGGTGCTGTATTTAATTCTAAATTAAAAACTAGGAAAAGAATCAAAAAAGAAACAATTAATAACTCAGTTAAAACTCTCGGAATAATTTGAATATAAGTTAGTTTTTTAGATGCAATTATTGATCTTAAATTTTCTTTGACATAGTCATCAAAAAAAAAATTAATTTTATTAAAAAGTTTTATTTCCTTTACGAAAGACAAAGATTGATCAACAGATTTTATTCTATTGGCTTCACCAATTTTTCTATCCTCACCCCAATTAGAGATTCTATTTTTAAAAAAAAGATAATACGCTAAGAAAATTATAAAAGAGAAGAAAATTAAGTAAGTAATATTGAAATCATTGATGAATACAATTAATAAAATGCCAAAAAAAATCAGAAGTTCAGTGATCAATATTATTATTGGTGAAACCACTCTACCAACAAAGTTATTAACTTCTCCAATAATTATTTGTATTAATTTAGCTTTGTTATTTTTAATATGAAAGACAATGTTATTTTTTAGGAATTTTAAAAAAATATTTTCAGATAATCTTTTTTGCAGAGAGAATAAATAATTTGTTTGAAAAATATGAATTAAAGTTATTAATATATTTTTTAAGTAGTATACAAACAAAATAAATAATAACGTATAAACGAAATAATTTTTATCAACTAAATATCTAGAAATAATTTCAATTTTAAGAAAATAATCTGGAATCATTTCTGAATTAAAAATTATTGATATTGCAGGTATAATTAATCCTAAGCTAATCAATTCTAATAATGTATTTAACATTATTAATAAACATAAAATAACAAAATTTAATTTATCCCTTTTTGTAAATAATGAAAAAATATTTTTTATGGTAGGTATCATTTTAATTTTTTAATTTATAATAAACCCATTTTAAAAATGTAAAAATTAAATTATCTTTTTTATAATAATCTTTGGACAAATACTTTTCCAATTTATCAGATCTTTTTGGCTTAGACCAATCACCATACATAAATTTTAAATATTCTTCTATCGGCCCTGGGCAATCAAAAGAATGTCCAAGGTAACCTATTTGTGTTTTTTCTAAAAAAAATTTCTCTGGAATTACAAAATTTTTTCTTTTAAAAACTTTTTTTTTACTATCGTAAGACCATCCTTTAAAAGTATAGCTAAAAATTTTATAAGGAAGATCTTTATAAACTTCCAGTTTATGATTTTTTTTGTCAAATTTATGAATATTATATCCTGACTTCTGCAAGTTTTTTAATAAAGTACCTGTTTTAGATCTAAATTCTTTTTCCAATAAACTAAACTCAATATCCCAATCCCATCTAATTAAATCCCCATCTCTATAAATTCCTAGTAATAGACCAGCATCTATCATAAATTCAACTTTAGATTCTTTTAACAATTCCACTAATTCAATAAAATTTTTTTTAACAATTTTTATTTCACTTGAGGTTCTATCTCTAAGAACATGCATATAAATTATCTTATTTCCTCTAAAATTGATTTAATTTGTTTTAAACTAATATCTACAGGATTATTTTTTAATCTATTAGGGTTTATACCTTTAATTATTTTTGGGTATGCGCTTGATAGATTAATATTTAACTCAGATAATTTATTTTTAAAGTTTATCTTAGCCTTTAAATTTGTAATATATTTGATTAATCCCTCAATATTTTTTGAGTTTGTGATTTTAAAAATTTTATCAAATTTTTTTTTAGTATTTAAAGGGTCTTTTGATTTATTAATGTTTTCATAATTAAATTTTATTATTTGAGCTATAGTTAAAGAAACAGCATAACCATGGCTTACATTATAATGAGTGCTAAATGGATATGACAATGCGTGTGGTGCTGTAGTTTTTGAAATAGCAATCGCTCTTCCAGAAAAATTTGAACCTAATAGTGTTTTTTTTGCATTCCTTAAATTAGGTTTTTTGTAATAACTAAAAAAATTTTTATCTAATAGCTTTAAACCCTTTAAAGCGAAATTTGTACTTTTAGAATTAGCTCTATTAGAAAAAACTGACTCAATACACTGAGCGAAAGCATCAAATCCTGAACTAGCTTTAATATGTTTAGATCCTGAAAGTACTAAATTAGGGATTAAAAAATATTTATCTGGTTTAATTAGGCTGTGCTCTAAAGAGTATTTAATTTGATTAGAGTAAATTACTGCGCCAGGTGTAACTTCTGCGCCAGATCCTGCTGTAGTTGGAATTGTTAGTACTTTAATTTTTTTTTTAAAATTCGTATTTAAGAGTGTTTTAATATTAAAACTTTTAAGGCTATAGACTACTGATAAAATTTTTGCATAGTCCATTACACACCCGCCTCCAACAGCTAAAATTAAGTCTGGTTTAAAATTTTTAGCTTTTTTTACCATACTTTTTAATTCAAGCATGTCAGGTAATTTTTTTTTTTTAAAGTAAATTAAAACTTTTTTTTGTTTATTTTTTTTTTCAAAATGTTTTTGAAAACCAGTTTTTTTATAGGAGTTTTTACCAGTTAACAAAAAAATTTTTTTATTTTTGTTTTGATGTATAAACTTATCAAAATCTGTGAAACTCATGGCTTATTCATTAATAAATTTTTTTTTTCTTTGTATTAAATTTGTTGGTCTGCCAAGATTTTTTATACTCTCATTTTTTATAAAAATTTCACACAGGGCTGGACCATTGCATCGCATAAATTTCTTAAAATACAATTTTAAATCTTTATTGTTTTTTATTTTATAATAATTTTTATAATCAAGCCCGTTTGTAATATTCTTAAAATTAATTTTATTTACATTCGTTTTTTGACCTCCAACGGACTCGTGAGTTCCATTATTAAATAATATATGTTTAAAATTTTTTTTAGCAAAGTTGCCAATATTAGCAAGCACACCAAAATGCATTAACATTGAACCGTCACCATCTAAGCATAATATATTTTTTTTTGTGAATAACGAATAGCCTAACGACATTGCTGAAGTATGTCCCATGCCACCTACATTATAAAAAAAGTTTTTAGAATTAAGATTACTTTTTTCAGTAAGGTGATTTAACTCTCTAGAGATATATCCAGTTGATGAAAATATTTTACAATTTTTAGAAATATTTTTTAAAATATAAAAAATTACTTCTATTCTCTTTAAGCTAAAATTATTTCGTACCTGGTATTTACTATGTTCTATAATAGAGCCATTTTTGATAAGAATCGCAACTGGTTTTGAGTTTTTTCTTGAGAATGATATTAATTTTTTAATTTTAGAAATGTCTCTATTGCTACTTAATATAATAAATTTTACACCCATTTCTTTTAAAAATTTTTTAGTTACTCGGCCTTGAGCTAAATGCTGTGGTTCATCTTTTAAATTAGGGGCTCCTCGCCAGCCTATTAATAATACTAAAGGAATTGAATAAACTTTTTTATGAGCAATAGATATTAGCGGATTAATGGCATTGCCTAAACCAGAATTTTGAAAGTAAACTAGAGGAGTTTTTTTACTTTTTAAAAAGTAACCAATTGCTAGACCCACTGAAGAACCCTCATTTGCCATGATATAGTTTTTTTTTTCTGGCAAAAGATTAGTGAAGTTTTTTAAAACACTGTCAGGCACACCAGTAAAAAAATTTATTTTATTTTTTTTAATCGATTTTAATAGTTTGCTAGGCGATATCATTTAATCAGGTTTATTATCTCAGAAATTGATGTAAGTTTATTTCTTTTTTCTGCCTCATAACTACGACTGTTTAAAAGTATATCTTTTGCAGTTTTAACCATTGCTGGATACGCAGATCTAAGTAATTGATTTGCATAAATCACAATTTTAAATCCATTTTTAATTAGTTCTTTTTCAGAAGTTTTTGAATATGTGCTTGGCACTGCAACTAGAGGTTTAAAAAATTTATTTTTTTTAAACTTCTTTGCAAATTTAAATATTTTATTAGGATTATTATCTTTTGAATGTATTAAAATAGCATCAGCTCCAGATTTCGAATAGGCTATAGCTCTTTTTAATGCATCATTTAAATTTTTTTCAAGAATAAAACTTTCAACTCTCGCGATTATCAAAAAATTTTCTGAAATTCTAGTATTTTTAATTTTTGAAATTTTTTTGCAAAATGTGTTTATATTTTCTTGGCTATTTTTATTTTGATTTTTAAAAAGAGAGTTTTTTTTTAGGCCTTTTTTATCTTCAATAACAATAGCTGATACCCCTGACCTTTCTAAAGATTTTATCAGATATGACAAATGTTCAATTTTTCCTCCATTGTCTCCATCAAAAATAATTGGTTTTGTGGTTATGTCTAACATTTCACTTAAACCATTAATTCTGACAGAATAATCTACCGACTGATTATCTGGTTTCCCTCTAATGGTAGAGTCTGTCAAGCTTGAAGACCACATACAATCAAACTCTTTTATGTTCTTTTTGTTATCCTCTGTAATTAAATTTTCTATAATTAGTGCTGTTAAGGGGGTATGAGATTCCAATACTCTCACTATTGGTTTAGCTTCCATAAGTCTTTTTAATTTTAACTTTCTTATTTCAGGAGTCGTTCCAATATCTAGTATTTTTTTTTTGATAATTGTAGATGATATATTTTTTGTATATTTTGGTTCAATAAGTTTTCCGGACCATTTTTTTAATAATCTTATAACATTAGATCTAGTTTTTTTTTGTATACCTACTTTCCAATCGTCACCATGAACGACATAGTCAGGTTTTAATTTTAAAAGATTTGAGGAATAATCTAATGTTTTTTGTGGTAAGACATACTTTACAAATTTAATATTTTTTATAACAGCTTCTCTTTGTTCATAATTTAAATGAGGAATCTTTTTATAAGATGAAATAGCTTTATCAGTTAATAATCCAACAGTAACATCCCCTAATTGACTAGCGGTTTTAAGAATATTTATATGTCCTTTATGAAGAATATCAGCGGCTAATCCAACATAAACCGTTTTTTTTTTCATAGGTTGTTTATTAACATGTTTTGCTATAAATACTACAAAATATCATATGAAATACAATATAGTTTTAAATAATTCAAAAAAAGACAATTTTTTTTTTAAAAAAAAAGGTTTTTTGATAAAAAAAAATTTTTTAGACAAAAGAAACTTGGTTAAACTAAAAGATATAATAGAAAAAAAAAATAATAAAAAAAATATTTTTTATTACTATGAAAAAGTTGGTGCTAAAAAAATAATAAGGCGTATCGAAAGGGTTACTGAGGATACACCCCAAGCAAAAAAAATTTTATGTTCAAAAAAATTAATAAATTATTTAAAAGATTTATACTTAAAAAAATGTCGTTTGTTTAAGGATAAATTAAACTTCAAACATCCTGGTGGAGGGGGGTACAAACCTCACATAGACGGCCACTTTTTGTGGACTGATAAGAATGAGAAAAAAAAATATGGATGGAAAGAATATTCCAATAAGTTTGTGAGTGTAGTGATTCCGCTAGAAGACTCTACTTTAAAAAATGGTTGTATATTTTTGGCTGAAAAAAATTTTACAAATAAATTAGGCAAAAACTTTAAAGACATTGTAAAAAAAATCGAAAAAAATACCCCAAACATAAAAAAAAAATATTTGAAATTGTTCAAATTTTTTCCTGTAGAACTTGAAATTGGTGATGTGCTATTTTTTGATTGGAGATGTGCTCATTTCTCGAAAAAAAATAATTCTAACTCATCAAGAATGATTTTATATGCCACTTATTGTGATAGCGATAAAAACTCAAATATATTAAGAAATAAATATTATAAGGATAAGAAATTTTCTAAAAATCCTATAAAAAATAAATCATTATTGAATTGATTATTTTGTCCTATTTATTCTAAAAATATGACCATTTAAGTCGGTGATTTTGAACCTGTAATTGGAATTGTCTAACTTTGAAATTAAATCTAATTTTTTTTTTATCTCTTTTTGACTTATTTTTTCTAATTTTGAGTCTTTTAAATCTTTAGAGAAAACCAAAGATGGATCAATACTCGCTAGGAATCGTGCAATAATTTTAATTTTTAGTGCATGTTTTTTGAGATTTGAGATAAATATATTAAAGAAATTCTTCTTTAAGTTATATCTTCTAATTATCAATTTAGAGCGATTTTTAAAGTAATCGTCTTCATTTAAAAATGATATAAAATTTTTTCCAAAACTATCGTTGGTTGTTAAATTTTTTACTAATTTTTCAACAAACTTTTTAGGATATTTTGCAGGTTTTTGAAAACCTAAGATAACTTTTTTATTTAATAAATCTTTAATTAGAATTTTTTTCCCAATCTTTGACCAAACGTTATCGCAATCGTCACAATTAGAAATATATGAGATTGTTTTATTGAGTTTTATTGCTTCAAAAACAGTTGTGCAGCCTGAATGGATATAATGATCGCAAGCCATTATCCATGGGGTGACAGTATATTTAAAGATAATCTTCAAATTCTTTGGAATTTTACCGAATTTTTCTTTGACTTTGCGGGTTGACTGACCTGGGTGAGGTCGAAAAATAAATAACTTTTCAGGATTATCTTTTGCAATTGATTTTATTACATTTACGAATCTTTCATATTTTTTTTTTTCTTCAAATAGTTGTTTTTTAACATCTCTGCTATAGAGATTTTGTACATATAGATAATAATTTTCATCATCTATAACGTTGTCGACTGTATAGTGAGAGGGAATAAAAATAAAATTTTTATATTTTTGTT
>MDTE01103949.1_pt1 | contig 10059 bp, 6 predicted proteins | sample 811231 | NCBI WGS metagenome assembly MDTE01 (sample SAMN05326651, study PRJNA326480) | marine metagenome | isolation source: seawater | place: Indian Ocean: Red Sea | collected 2010 | reverse complement strand
GCTTTGAGCGTCGTCGTCGTCGTCGTCGTCGTCGTCGTCCTCATCATCTTCATCTTCCTTGTCGTCGCATCATCATCGAATGTCTCGGATGGTGTGAAATGAAAAGACTTTTCTCTTTTTTTTTTTTGGATTTTTCGCGTCTTCTAAAATCTTCTTCTTCTTCTTCTTCTTCTTCTTCATCTTCTTCGTGACTCTTGACCGTGCGCTCCATCGTCGTCGTCATCACCACCACCGTTGTGCAAGAGTTCCATCGGGAGGAGAAACATGCGAAACTCCTGTTGTTTTTCTTCTTCTTCTTCTTCTTCTTCTTCTTCTTCTTCTTCGATTTTTGTCCGGGGTTCGTCGCGTACGTTTCGACGCGACGCACGCATCATCGATTGGAAGAAGAAGAATTGGAAGAACAAGAACAAGAAGAAAAAAAAGTCGTTAGAAAAAAATCAACGAAAAGCGGTCTGCGGTCCCGGTGATGGAGACGATGGGACTCGCGAGGAGGACGCGCAAAAAAGAAGCGTCGGAAACGCCATCGACGACGTGGTCTTCGCCGGAGGATCTTTGGACGAAGGAAGGGACGCGCTCCCGGTGGAAGCAGAGATCGTTCAAGTCCCTTCGGTTGAAGAAGAAGAATTCGCGTCGGAAACAAAAACTTCTTTGAACGACTACGACGAGTGGCAAAAAAACACCTCGAAAGAAGCGCGGAAAAAATGGAACGACGTGAGCAAACGAAACGGAGAAGAGACGACGTTTAAAGTCGGTCGACAAGATGTAGACGAGAAATTCTTATCGGAAGTGCTTTTGTATTTATTCAAATCGAACGACCAGAAGGTACCAGCGCATTTGTTCTTGAACAAAATAAAACGCTCGATGACGTTGGATGGATATAAAGCGATTTTAGTCGGGTGCGGGAGAGCGAATAAGTGGGAGTTGTGCGAACAGATTATAGATTTCGTCAAGAAAGAGAATAAGGAAGATCAAAAGGACGCGAGTTTAGATGGAATCGTGACGGCGAACTGGTTCGTGGCGATTATCGATGCGAGAATTAAGGAGAAGTCATTCGCAGACGTCGCGTCGTGTTTTGAGAAAATGTTCGAGTTTAAATGTCATCCGTCTGGGGCGGCGATTGAATCGTTTGCGAGATTTACCGATTTCGAATACGAATTTGATGAAGAATTGAAAGAACGAACGAGAGATATTTACGAATGGCTCGTGGATACGGACGCTGGCAAAGCGTTATGGCCAACGTATTTTGGAGAAGCCGGGGTAGATAACTTACCGGGGAAGAATACTGGAAATACAAAGACCATACGAGTGGCAATGGAAGCCTTGGACGTAGATTTAGGCGGCGATATTGAAAAATTGCAAGACAAGTTATCCGATTTCTACTAAATGTCAGAACGAACAGAAATAAGAAATATTCGAGGTGGCCGTTCTAGGTAGCATAAAAAAGAGCTCGCCATCCCAAGGACACGATGTGGTCTTTAGCCGTTTAGTAATAGTAGTGTTTTTTATTAAGAAGTATAGGCAAAAACAACCAATTATCGAGCCGGCGAAAGCTTTTGGCTCGGCATGCCGTCTTCCAATTTTGCGCCTCGGTACAACTCTTCCACAACTTCCGATAACGTCGGGTGCGCCTTCGTCGTAAACTTCAAGTCGTACAATGTCTGTTCGTTGTTAATCGCGTTGGAAATTTCGTGCACTAAGTCCGCCGCGTGTAAACCAAAGATCCACGCGCCATACATCTTCCCGGATTTCGGATCGTAAATCAATTTGGCCATACCATCTGCCTCTTTCTCCGCCAACGCCTTCGAATTCGCCTTGAACGACGTTTTGCACGTGGCAATGGTAAAACCTTCTTTTTCTGCTCTCTCTCTCGCTTGCTCTTCAGTCAAACCAACGAAGGAAACTTCCGGATGCGTAAAGCACGCGGCTGGAATCGCCTCGTGGTTGACGACGTTTTCTCTGCCAACCATGTTTTCGACGCACGAGATACCTTGGGTACTCGCGGCGTGCGCCAACATCAACTTGCCGTTCGCGTCACCGATGCACCAAACGCCTTCAACGACGTTCCCTTCCGTATCCAACACTTGGCATTTTTCGTTGGTCGGGACGAATCCTCTTTGTGTCTCGACTTTTAAGTTGTTCAAGTTCAACCCGTCTGTGTATGGAGAGCGACCAGTGGCGACCATGCATGCGTCCACCTCCATGACATCGACGACTTCCTTCGTCGTCGCGTCCGTCAATTCAATCGTGACGGGCTTTTCACCCGGTATACCCGGCGTTACTTTCGTCGCGAATTTGTTCGTCACGTAGTCGATATTTCTCGGGCTAATCAAAACTCTCTCCGCCAACTTCGCAATCTCTCGATCAAAACCAGGCATAATAATTGGCATGGCTTCGATGAAAGTGACGTCGGAACCTAACGCGGTGTAAACGTCCGAAAATTCTAATCCAATGTAGCCACTTCCAATAATCGCCACCCAAGGCGGCAACCAATCCAATTTCAAACCGGCGTCCGAGGTGAAGACGGTTTTGTTATCGATTTCAATCCCGGGCGGCACGAACGGCTTGGAACCTGTCGCGATGATGATATGTTTGGCCGTTTTCTTACCACCAGTAATGGTCCCTGGCGAACCACCGTAGGAAATGGTGTGGTTATCCACGAATCCGGCGTTGCCTGTTAAAATATCCACCCCGACGCCTTCCATCGAGCGCGTCAAATTCCCGCGAATAGTTTGCACCAAATCTTCCGCGTGGTCCGCGATACCTTGACGATCGAACGAAACGTTATCGACGGCAATTCCCAAATGTTTTAAGTGGTCTGCGTTTTTCATATCTCTGACTCTCCCAGATGCGGCTAACAACGCTTTCGACGGCACGCACCCTCTATTCACGCACGTCCCACCCATCACGTCGCCTTCAACGATCGCGGTTTTGAGGCCACACTCGGCGGCGTGTATGGCCGCCCCGTGACCGCCAACGCCCGCACCGATGATGATGAGATCGTAATCATAGTTCGCCGCCGCAGAAACTTTTACGTGCGCTCGTCTCCCGGCTTTTCCACGGGATGATGCGGACGCTTTGCGAACCGACGACGATGTTTGGGTGGCGTTGTGTAATCTCTTTCGTTCGCCGAGGAACGACGACTGCGACGTTACGACGCGCTGCGTAAAGTTGGCGCAAAACATATCTGCTTTACACTTATTTGTCTCGAGAGAGAGAAAAAAAAGACTTCGACGAGACGACGACGACGACTGTCACGTCTTCTTTTTCTGTGTCGCTGGAGTTTTGGACACCGTCAAAGTCCCGACGAGAGTTGTTGTTGTGTGGTGACTTCCGATGATGATGATGTTGAAAGCGTTATCTATTATCCAAAAAATCCCTCTTGTATTTACTCTCTATGTTACCCTAAATGTAAAAAAATTCAAAAATTGGTAGTAGTGTTTGACAGGTGGCAAAAGAGAGAAACGACCCGCAAAATTCGTCACACATTTCGAAAGTGCGCGTCCGAGCGTCGCTTTAAAACACACGTCCTCTTATTATTACTCTCTCAATCTCGCGTGCGAGCGTCTCGATTTCGAAATTTCGAGCGGCATCAACCGCGTACTTTGAAAATAGACGACTCGTTTAAAGAGGGAGGAAGAAAAGCGTACTAAAGGAATTTTTGTCGGTTTCAAACGATTCGATTTTGACGACAAAAGCGCCCCCGGAAAAAGGCAGCAAAAAAAAAGGAGAAGCGACGCACGTCATGTCCTCCGGAAGTGGTAGAAACGCGTCGGAGAGCTGGGTAAAGAAAGCCACCGGATTGTCCCCCGGGTCGATGGCGCCGCTCTCGTCGGCCGTGACTGCCGCGGCGAGCGCGTACGGGGTAGGTTCTTCTCTTCTTTTTTTGATGTGTCGTCGTCGGGAAAATGTGTCCGTTTGGTTTTTGAAAATGTCCCCCACAAAGCGAAGAAAGAGAAATGCGAGAGAACACGTTGAGAGGAGGACGGACGACCTCTTTCTTTTTCTTTACGAAACGGTTTTTTGGCTTCTCTCTCGCGGGGTGGTGATCGCTCCTCCTCGTCGTCGTCGGCGCGCGCGCGCGTTTCCATCATCCATGGGAGATGTTTCGTCGTGGTCTTTCGCCTGTCTCAACCGCTTTCTTTCTTTTTTTGTATCTCAGAAAGCAAGCAGTTTCTTGTTGTTTTTTTTTGTCTCCACATCATCCGAAAAAATGACTGACCTCTTTCTCTTTCTCTTTCTCTGTGTCTTGTACTCTCTCTCTCTCTCTTCCTTCGAAACAGGCTGGCGACGAGACGGACAATTTTCCTTCTCAAATGAGAGCCTCGACAAAAGTCGGGCGCAACTCTTCCGCGGACGATTTACGTAAAAGCACGTATTGGAACCCGCAAAAAAACTCGACTGGCGCTCCCGCCTTTTTCGATCCGTCCAACGAAAAGTTGTACGAGGCGTACTCGCAGTTGCACACGTTGGCGCAAGAGTTTGATAAGCCGTTCGATTCTCCAGCGGTTTTAGTCGTTGGCCACCAAACGGATGGTAAAAGTGCGCTGGTGGAAGCTTTGATGGGATTCCAGTTTAACCACGTCGGGGGTGGGACGAAAACACGACGACCGATTGCCATCAATATGAAGTACAACCACAACGCCGTAGAGCCTCGATGCTATTTGGTCAAAGACGACACCTTGGGTAAAGAGGAAGAATTATCCTTACCGGAATTGCAAGCGTTTATTGAGAGCGAAAACGCTCGACTGGAGCAAGAAAACTCGTTTTGGGCGAAAGATATCGTCGTTAAGATTGAATACAAGTACTGTCCAAACTTGACGATTATCGATACGCCCGGGTTGATCTCCGCCGCGCCGGGGAGAAAGTTCAACGGCATGCAACAACAATCGAGAATGGTGGAGAATTTAGTCCAAGCTAAGATGCAAAATAACGACTACATCATCTTGTGCTTGGAAGATAACTCGGATTGGTCGAACGCGACGACAAGGAAGGCAGTCATGGAGTGTGATCCAGAGTTGCGCAGAACAGTTGTCGTGTCGACCAAGTTTGATACGAGAATCCCACAGTTTGCGAGAGCCGCGGATGTGGAGATGTTCATGCACCCACCGAGGCACTTGTTGGATTCTCCGTCTATGTTAGGGGGTGGTCCGTTCTTTACGTCCGTCCCGAGCGGAAGAGTTGGTTTGTCGCGAGACTCCATGTTTCGCTCGAACGACAACTTTAGAGAGGCGGTTGTCCAACGCGAGCAAGCAGATATCGTCGAATTGGAAAGACGATTGGACCGAAGATTAGAACCAAGTGAGCGAGCTCGCTCAGGTCTGTCCCAGTTGAGACACTTCCTCGAACGTTTGTTGCAACAAAGGTACTTGGACAACGTCCCGACAATTGTCCCGGTGCTTGAAAGAGAACACCGTCACGCCACGAACAAGTTGGAAGAAACCGTCGGTGAACTCGCGGACATGAACCAGGACAGGTTGAAAGAGAAAGGGAGACAGTTTTACCAACACTTTTTGGAGAAAATTCCGGAGTTGTTGAGAGGTACGCTTGCGGCGCCTCCACGCGTGTTTGGCGAGACGCTGTCGCACGAACACATCCGAGGTGGTGCGTTCGTTTCCAACGACGGTCGCCCAGTGAGCAGCGAAAACCCGATTCCAAACTCTGAAATGCGATTATTTGGTGGTGCGCAATATCACAGGGCTTTGGAAGAGTTCCGCCAAATCGTTGGGGAAGTGCAGTGCCCACAAGTTTCGAGAGAAGATATCATCAACGCGTGCGGGGTGGACGAAGTTCACGATGGGGTCAACTATACCCGAACCGCGTGTGTGATTGCCGTCAGTCGTGCCAAAGACACGTTCGAACCATTCGTGCATCAGTTGGGTTTCCGTTTGGCACACGTCGCTCGACGCATGTTACCGGTTGCTATGTACTTGTTGCAAAAAGAAGGACGAATTTTGAGCGGCCACGAAGTCTTTTTGAAGAAAATCGGCTCATCGTTTGCCAAGTTCGTGGACCAACGCGTAAAAGAGTGCCAAGACAAGTGCCGAGAGGATTTACTCTCCACAACGAACTTTGTCACGTGGTCGTTGCACTCTGGGAATAAGTCTGGTTTGCGATCTGTATTACATCCGGACGCGAAAGTGGACGAGAAGAACTCGTACGGAGCGGCTTCGGGCATTTCCTCCTCGAGAGACTTGGCCAAAGTGAACCCAAAAGACCAAAAGTTGATGGATTTGGTCGAAAACACTTTGTGGAACCGCAACATGAAAGAAGTGACGTTAGATGTTGTCGACTTGTTGGTTCGTCAAATCTATTCGGGCATTCGCACGTACGTTGTCCAATCCGTGGAGTTGAAATTTAACTGCTTCTTCTTGATGCCACTGTTGAACGACTTTTCGCACCACTTACGAAACGAAATGGAAGACGCATTCGACGTCAACTTGGACTTGGTGTTCAACGTGAAGAATGTCCGCGCGGCTCTGGAAGAGAGACAGCAAAAATTGGAAGCCGAGTTGGAGCAAATGGAACACATCCAATCGAAGTTTGCAAGCATTCACTCGCAACTTGAAGTGCACTCTGGAGCCTCCCCGGCAACGGTTGCGGCAGCACAAGCGGCAAGAAATGGAACGTCGTTTAGAACTGCGGCGGATCGTGAGATGCAGATCTCCTCGGATTCGGTGAAAGCCGCGCAAGAGATGGAAGCCGGCATTGCGCACGCTAAGGAACAGTTTGCACACCATTCGCCGAGCAACGCCGGCGTGCGCCAACAAGGCAAGACTATGAATTCACCGGGTACTGTTCAGTCGGGTAAATCTGGCATTCGTGGCATATTGTCGCCACGTAACATCTGATAATCGTTGTTTCATCCTCTGAGAAGTGGGAGAAGAGAAAAATTGTAAAATCTATAGTCCCTCAAGGCGAATGATAATGCGCTGGCATTCCCTTATGAAAATTTTTATTTATGAATGTGAGAAACATGTTAAAAAATGTTTGAGAGGTCTCGAGTAGTCGAGCAGTAGAAGAAAGACGAACAAAGAATAGTCAATAAGGTTCTGATATAAGACGCTCAAGATTAATAATATGAATGAATGATGTTTTAATATTTATGTTCGATTCAAATTTATCTACATACATCAAATCAACGAAGATGCGCCGTATCCTCCTCGTCCTTGATCTTGATTTGGTCTGTACCCAGTTTGTCTCTGACCAGAACTGCTTCTCGCCGTGGTTCTCGAAGGAGGCCCTGGTGAATCCGAGGATATTCCTGTCCCTCCGTATGACGTCTTGTAATTGTGCAAATTTGAGTTGGCGTTTATGTCCACCCGAATGCTATTCATCGCTTCTTGGGGGATCAAATTTCCTCGTTTGATATCCCATAATTCCTCCGGTCGTGGAGCATCAAACCCCACTTTTGCATAGCACATGCCCAGAGAGTTCACCCGCCAAATCGAGCACGGCGCACCCCCACTTCCCTCGTTGCTCCATGCCATTTTCGGCGAAACCGATGGACGTTCGCACCAAATTTCAGGGACGCACCGCATGTTTGTTTTCGCAATTGAAGGCGCTTCTGGACTGTTCGTGAATACCATGCCTAAAGCAATGTGACCGGGCGGGGCTATCGGTAACCAAGCGAACAGACTAGATGATTTCCATTGCTGCGCGAAGATCTGTCTAAACCGAACTGGTAACGGAAACAAACGCTCAATCATTCTTGGCATATTTTGCGACCCCGTGAGTGCAAACGCACTGCCGTCGTTGACTTCAAACACGAACGCGCCATCAGTTGCTGGACCGCCTCGACTGGAGGACGCGAAATACCCCACGTTTATGCGTTCCTTCTTAGACAACTTGGACACGTCCGAACTCGACGCAAAGGCGGCAACTACCCCGGTTGGAAACCATGTCGTGCCAAATTTTCGACTCCCTGTTCCTTCCGAAGTCCAACTTCGAGTAAAATTTTTGTGGTGCACCAAAGATACAGCAAAGTTTCGAACGACTTCACGCGTCAGCTTTGCATCCGCGGCAGCATCTTTGCGCATTTTTTCTCGGTCGGCTTCTTTGTGCAACGATTTCGCCGAAATATTTGCTCGGGCGTCTTCAATGGCAGCTGCACCAGACGCTTGATTGTTGTGCATGGTGCTTGAACTGCCCATCGAATTGGTCGAGTTGCGTTGAGTTTGTGAATGTGAACTACTCACGTCGCCGGAAAGCCAGTCTTCAAAAGCCAGCATTTCAGGTTGTGGTGGAGCAACTGAAGGGGCCGCAGCCGCATCTCTCTTGCTCCCTAACCCAAATGGATCATCTCGTGACGGGACATGTCCGGACAATTTCGTTGCTGTCGACGCCGTTTTCTTTACCGCAATGTCCGGCAACGTCGCCGCCATGCCCATGGACGCCCAATCGCCTAAGCCGGTACCATCGTCGATCGAGACATTTGCGGTTGTATTGACCTTTTTCTTTGGCTGGCGAGGAGCTGGTTGATGGTCGTACCTTGGTAGTGGCGGACCGGCGCCGCCGAGTAAATCGTCGATGCTATCATTCGTCACCGCTGGGATCACGTCTCGATTGGAAGGGAACTGAGACTCCATCATCATAGTCATGTTCGTAATGCCATTTGTATTCTGATGTTGATTATTACCGCCTCCAGCGGCATTCACGCGATCTTCCTCTTCCCATTCTTTTTTCCAATCATCGTCCGGTCCAAAAGCGATTTCGAATTCTTCCCTCGAGACGACGCCGGTACCCGAAACGTTGACTCGTTTCGCCAAATCCAGCATTTGCGTCGGCGATAACTCGACACCCAACCAAGACAAACCACCGTATAAGGACTCGTATGATAACGAGCCAGCTCGTTCCACATCAAACGCCCGGAAACAATCCAATAAGCGCATACGCTTCCTTTTCAATTGCGAACGCACGCGTGCCGTAAGCGCGCGACTGGCGAGTAAATGAAACTCATCGGCAGTCGTCAACGCTTTCGCCAATGGCGTTTCTTGCCATGGAATCCTCGGACGGCGACGGCAGTTTCGAACGGCATCAAAGAATGCGGCACGTTTATCGCATGGTGCATCTTGTAACGCTCGAAGGAGCAAAGAAATCTCTCGCTCTTCGAAATCGAGTTGCGAATCGAGAAATCGGAAGCACTGTTCCGCCGTCGCGCCTTGGAACACGCCAGCCGGGACATATTTTCTCGACCCTTCGAGCAAGGTTCCACCAGCTATGCGCAATGCAATTTGTACATTTTTAAACTTCACGATATCACCATTGCTCCGTTCGTCGCAATCAGAAAAGTGCATGGCAACGCGCATCGATTCTGCTTCCGCTAAAGAAACGCCGACGTAATATCGACCGTTTTGCAACGCGTAAATATTCTTTTGACGAATGACTCTTTTCAATTCTTCAAACGTAACACCGGCACCAGAGGACGGCAACCCAAGTTTAGCAGCATCCTGAGCGACTTCTTTAGCGAGCTCGGTTAAGCGAACTTCATCGTCGTCCACGACGGCATCAATCGCTCTCAAGACATCCTTCAACTCTCTTTCATTCAGAGCGCCGGTACCCCCGCCATCAAACATGGAAAAGGCAGCACGCAAAGCATCTTCCTGCGCCAACGACAAGCGGTTTTGTTGACCATTACTCGAAGATCCTTTCGTCAAATCACTCACCAACTCGTCCAGATCCGGAATTAAATCCATCACGATTATGGAATTCTTCAATCGTCGATGCGCATTCAACGCCCACCCAGGTTTGAAGTAATTTTTGCTCAACCAACAATACTCTGGAAACGGCAGTGGCTCGGTATGTTTCAACTTCATTCCAGGGTGGTACACCTTAAATGTTTGCATTCTGTAAAAGGGTAACCGGTGCGGCTCGGCAAGATCATCCAACTTCCATGCAACTTGCGTTTCATCGTCTCGAGAATATTTCACCACCGCCGCGGATTCTTCGATGATTTCTTCCATCTTTTCTTCCTCTTTCTCTTGCTCTTGTTCTTGCTCGGTTTCTTGTTCTTGCTCGTTTTCCTGGACTTGCTCGGATTGCAAAACTCTGTCTACATTTGCG
>MDTE01053896.1_pt1 | contig 10060 bp, 9 predicted proteins | sample 811231 | NCBI WGS metagenome assembly MDTE01 (sample SAMN05326651, study PRJNA326480) | marine metagenome | isolation source: seawater | place: Indian Ocean: Red Sea | collected 2010 | reverse complement strand
TTATTTATCTTATTATATCACCGGTGAAACTATTCATGTTAATGGTGGCATGTATTTTAGTTGACAAAATAATATAAATATTTATTAACGAAATTTAACTAATAAGGAAATTATGTCAGAAGATATTTCAAGCAAAGTTAAAAAAATAGTTGCAGATCATTTGGGAATAGACGAAGCAAAAGTGACAGAAGAGTCAAGTTTTATTGATGACCTAGGAGCTGACAGTTTAGATACTGTTGAACTAGTAATGGCTTTTGAGGAAGAGTTTGGATCAGAAATTTCAGACAGTGATGCCGAAAAAATATTGACAGTTGGCGATGCTGTAAAGTTTATTGAGAATAAAGCTAACTAATTTTTAACTTTCATGTCCAGCTTTAAAAAAGGTGGAATGTTTATACTATCTTCACCATCTGGTGCAGGTAAAACAACACTTGTAAAAAGAATATCAAAAAATAGAAAATTTTTAGTTTCAATATCACACACAACAAGATTGCCAAGACCTAATGAAAAAGATGGTAAGGACTATCATTTTGTATCAAAGAATCATTTTAAGAAACTTATAAAGAAAGGAGAGTTTCTTGAGCATGCTAGGGTTTTTGATAATTACTATGGGTCCTCAAAAAAATTGGTTATTGAAAAATTGAATAATGGAAAGAATATTATATTTGATATTGATTGGCAGGGAACTAGACAAATTAGAAACAAAAAACTGAGATATAATTTGTTCTCAATATTTATACTTCCTCCATCAAAAAAAGAATTATTGAAAAGACTTATTAAAAGAGAAAATAAAAATATGAAAACTGTAAAAAAAAGAATGAAGGAATTTAAAAAAGATTTATCAAAATGGAAGGAATATGACTACATTGTTATAAATGATAACTTAGATTTATGTTATAAGAATATTATGAATGCTATCAAAATAAAAAATAAATCTCTACATGACGAAAATTTTATAACAAAGCATGTTAAAAAATTAATGATTTAATTTTTCATATTCCATGCAAATTTCAAAATATTTTTCTTTTGTTAAATTTTGAGGTCTTGAATTTAAATCAATTTTTAAAATTTTAGCAATCTCTTCATAATTTTTAAAAAGCTGTTTAAATGGTTTTTTTATCATTTTTCTTCTTTGATTAAAAAAAGTACTAGTTATATACTCTAAATGTTTTGAATTTTTTAAATACTCTGGGTTTAGCTTGGGTCTAAAAACTAAAAGTGAACTCCTCACCTTAGGTTTTGGATGAAAATGATATGGTTCGATATCTATTATTTTTTTTACTTCCATTTTCCAAGAATTTAAAATTGATATTCTTCCATAATTTTTTGTATTTTCACTTGCTGTTATTCTGTCAGCAACTTCTTTCTGAAAAACAAATACAAATTTTTTAAACTTCTTATTTAAATTTCTTGTTTTAATAAATGATATTAAAATTTTTGTAGATATATTGTATGGAAGATTTCCAAATACTTTTATAGGAAAACCATAATCTAATTTTTCATAATATTCTAAAATATCTGCATTAACAATTTCAATTTTATTACCGAATTTCTTTTTTAATAATTCTGATAGGTTTTTATCTTTCTCAACAACAATTAGTTTTTCAGGATTCTTGTTAAGTATTTTTTCTGTAAGATGCCCAGTCCCTGGACCTATTTCTACAATAGTATCTTCATTGTTTATTTCACCACAATCTACTATTTTAGAGAGGATGGAATCATTTTTTAAAAAATTTTGACCCAAGCTTTTCTTTGGTTTCATTTTATTTTGAATTTTCAGCAAAATTCATTGCTAAAAAAAAAGATGATGGATCTGATTGATTCTTTCCTAACATCTCCCAATTAGGTCCATGATCTGGAGATATTCTTATAAATGGTAAACCAATAGTTATATTGATTGCATTAAAGTTATAAATCGTTTTCATAGCTGTTAATACTTGATCATGATACATACCTATAACAACATTAAATTTACTAATATTGTTCTTAATAAAAAAAGTATCAGCAGAAAATGGTCCATAAACTTTAATTTTTTCTCTTTTTAATTTATTTATTGCAGGTATTATTATTTTTTCTTCTTCACTAAACTTATCAATTGTTTCGCAATGAGGATTGAGCCCTAAAATCGCAATTTTGGGTTTTAATTTTATTTTTTTTATAAAAAATTCATTAATTTTTATTACATTATTGTAAATTTTTTCTTTACTAATTTGTTTGTTTACATGTTTAATTGGAATGTGTGTTGTCAAAGGTGATACTGAAAAATCCTTATTGTAAATTAACATAACTTGATTAACAGTTTGAGTTTTCTTTGACAAAAATTCTGTAATTCCAAGATATTTTTTTTTTAAAAATGTTTTTTTTGATACGGGACCATTAATCAAAACTACTTTATTTTTATTTGAATTTATAATTTCAAGAGATTTTTTAAAACATTCGTTAATGTAAACATTAGATTTTTCAGTAATTTTATCAAAAGCTTTTTTATATTTAAAATCAATATTAATTAAATTTATTTTATTAATTTTAGCTTCGTCAATATTTTCTATTAGATTAAAAATTAATTTAAATTTAAGTAAATTTAATTGTTTTTGTATCAAAGAAATATTACCAATAACAATTATTTTTTTTTTATATTTTTTTATTTTTGAAAAATATTTTCCAATTATTTCAGAAAATATGCTGAAAGGTTCGCCATGAACAATCAATATATATTTAGTAATCATTTATTGTTGTATTTTGTTTTAATTTTTTGAAAAAAAGCAACGAAAATTGATTTAGTTGTTTATTTCTCTCAAATTTAATTCTCTCATTTAGTTCTTTATTAATATTTACTATCTGTTTCATTTCTTTTTTATCGTTAATTTTTAAAATGAGATATCCGTTTGGATATTTTATTGGATTTGTTATTTCACCTTTTTTCATATTTTTTAGTATTTTATTTAGATTGTCAGACAATAATGTCTCTTTTACCCAGCCAATATCACCACCTTTATTAGCACTATTTGATATACTATATTTAGCAGTCGTACTCTTGAAATTTGTTTTTGATATATTTTCAACTATTTTTTTATATTTATTTTCAAACGTATCATCATTGTCAACATCAAAAAGCAATTCTGAAATATTGTACTCGTATTTTTTATTTTTAGCAATTTTGATTTTTAAATCTTCTTTGAGTTTTTCTTTATCAATTTTTACCAGTGAGTTAAATTTTCTATAAACTAATTCATTCCATAAACCTTCGTATTTCATTTTTTCAATCATACGTTTATATTCAATATTATTTTTTTTTAATAATAGAATGAATTCTTTTTCATCTTTGACTTTTTTATAGGCAAATAGATTCTTTTTAATATCTTCAATAAAATTTAAATTGTTAACATTTTTAAATACACTATCTATTTCTTTTCGTTTAATTATCTCTCTAATTAATGAATTTTCTGCGATTCTTAAAATTTCATTATTATTTAACTCTTTCAAATCAGGTCTTAAAAAAATTAAATAATTTTTTTCATAAATAATATCTAAATTTGTTATAATTTTTTCACCAATTTTGTATTTTATTTTAATTTCCGCATTAGAGTTTAGGCTTTGAAATAAAAGAAAAAACAAGATTAAAATAATTTTTGACACTAGTATAACTATTTTTTGATCAAGCCTAAATCTGCAACACCAAGCTCTGTAAATGGAATAATTTTTAATAGAAAAGATATAGTTTCATTAGGCTCTAAATTTCCATCATTATAAAATGATCTACTATAATCTAAATTTATAGATAAACAATCTGTTTTGTACTCATATAATAAATTATAAAACTCTGTAAAGTCATCTCTCAAATTTTTAGATGTCGTGAAGGTTAAAGTATTTTCTTTATTCATTTTAAATCCAGTTAAGTTACTTAAACTTTCAGAGTCTCCAAAATCATGGTTTTCAGTCATATAATTAAAAGTTGTCTCAAATTTATTTGACCGTAAACCCAAAATAAGTGAGTCTAAATTTGAATATTGAAGATCTCTATCATAAGAAAATGCATACTTAATATCAAAATTATTATTAAATCTATATTTAATGTCACCAAATATGTCAGACCTTGTTTCATTTAGTTTAGATTTTTTTGGCATCTTATAATTTTTCTTGGGTTTTAGTATGTTTGCCATCCTAATTTCAAATATATCTTTGTACAAATAGTTGTCCCAAATACGATATTCCATCCCAATTGTTAAAGCTTCACCACCTTCAACTTGAGAGCTATCACCAATTCTATCCATAGAAAAAGCATTATTATAATTAATTGTTAAGTCACTTCCCGATATGTCTTTATCTCCATTTGGACTGTATCTTAGAGAGGCAATTGGTTCTAAGTAATTTACATAATTATTTGACTTTCTTACCAAAGGAAGTCTCAAATCATATTTAACAGTTTGATAAAGGTCATAGTCCTCATTATTATTTGGATTAGAGGGATTATCAGAGTTTCGATTAGTATTTTTTAACAACAGAAAATAATTAGATATCAATCCATCATTAGATATAATTTCATTCGAACCAAAATTAAAATCATTAGTCAATACTGTATCTCTTACGTTAGTGTTGTGAAATTTATTGTATCCGCTAGATGAAAAAGTAAATTTACCATTGTAATTCTCGGGGATGTCTATCTGTCTCTTAAAATTAAAATCTGGTAATACAAACGAATATCTATCATTGTATCCTCTTGATAGATCTTCATAAATTTTAAAAGAAGTTGATAAATTAGAATTATCAAAATCCCAATAAATATCTAAATTTGATAGCAATAGATCAGTATTTTTAATTAGTAGTGAGGTTTTTTCTAAATCATGTGTTTTGAGATAGTTATCTCCTTTGACATTTTGCAGATTTAACTCATATTCAATCTCACTGTTTATTTTACCCACCTGATTATAAAATAGGTGTGCTTTGGTTCCATCATTTCCAATTAAAAAACCAAATTCACTAAGGATATTTGAATCTTTTAGCACTTGTCTATACTCATTCTGAAGTAAAAAACTTTTATCTGCATAATAAGTTGGGCTAAATGTGATGTCTTTATCAGAATCAAGCACTTTAAAATATGGAAAACTTACAGATGTTCCTAGACTCTCTGAACTTGCATAAGCAGGCGTAAGAAACCCTGATTTTCTTTTAACACTCGGATCAGGATGACTGAAATAAGGAAAGAAAAACACCCTAAAATCAAATAATTTAAACCAGCTGTCTTTGTAAATAAATAATTTCTTTTTTTTATCATGAATAAATTCATTGGTGCTTAACTCCCATCCTCTGCATTCTTTGTCTTCAATGTTGCAAGTGCTAAATACTGCCTTATAAACATTCATTTTTTGGTCATCTGATACCGCACTCCTACCTCTTAAAATAGGGTCATTTTCCTCATTTCCAAAATATGATTTTTCAAATTCTGTTCTTAACTCTTTACCTGCTATTTGATTATTTTTTAAGTTAACAACTATGTCCTCAAACATGTATTTGTGATCATGTTTGTCTAAAATAAATGATTTTTTTGCTTTTATAATTTCTCTATTTAAGTCAAAATTAAACTTATCTTTTAGTTTATAAATATTTTTTTCGTTATCTTTGATAATCGTTTCTTCATCACTGTAAATAATGTTATTATTTCTATCAAAATAGACATCGTTTGATGAAATATTATATTTATTCTTAACTTTAAATTTTGTTTGCCCTAAACTATAAACTATATTTTCTTTTCTTTTATATATAATTTTATCACCAAATATTATCAAATTTTTTTCAACATCTTTAAAGTCAATATCATCAGTAAATATCACAAGATCATTTTTTTTATCATATTTAACTTGATTTGATTTAATGATGATATTTTCGGACTTTATAATTGTATTGGAATTATAAGCATAGATTATTTTTCCATCATCTTTTACATCCATTTCATCAGCTTCAAATTCAATATCATTGGAAAAAGTATTAAATGGATATAGTAAAACTATCAAAAGTATTAATAATAAATTTTTTTTATTTTTCATTTAATTTTAAAACTCCAATATTACATATCAAAAAAAGTATTAGTAGAGGGACCCACACTGACAAGTACACAGGAAGCGATCCATTATTACCCAATATACTTGAGAAGTAATTTAGATAATAAACAATAACAGAAATGAATATCCCAAATAAAATAACAAAAAATTTTGATTTTAATTTTTTTAATTTAGTAATAATCACAAATCCTAAAACCGTCATTAATAAATAAAATACAGGCATACTATAAATTTTATTCAAATGCATATTGATATCTTTCGTTGAATATCCAATTTTTGAGTAACTATCAGATAATTTATGAAGTTCGTAAAGATTTAATGAATTTAAATTTGAGAATAAATTTGCAATTATTTCACCGTTAAAAGATGAATTATGAACTAAACTTTTATAATATTTTGTATTACCGCTATCATTTAATACAGATACTTCGCTTAACACCCAATTTTTTGAAATTATGTTTCCTGTTTCAGCTACTATTGTATTTTTATTATTAAAATATTTATCAGTTTCAGAAATAGTAATTGATTTTAAGCTACTCTTATCGAACTTTTCAGCATGAACGATAAATAAACTTCCGTCAATCTCTTCTTTAATCCAAAGACCAGCATCATTAACAACTGCTAAATATTCATTTGAATTAGAAAATTTATTCTTTATTTCTAGGTACTTACTCTTTAAATTTGACGAAAAAGAATAGTAGAAAAGCAAAACTAAAACGCCCAATATTGTTGAAATTACGGATAAAAGATAAACTATTTTGAAGTTACCAATCCCATTTGTATTTAAAATGTCCAATTCATTTTTATCGTTTAAAACAATGTAGAAAAATTTAACTGTTATTAAAAATATAAATGGAAATATTTCAAACATTAAACTTGGGGCATTTAGAAGTGATAGATATATACTGTAGTATGTTTCAGTATTATACTTTTCAGTAAATCTTATTTCTTCAAAGATATTAATTATTATTACTATACAAAAAAAAATAAGACTGGTGATAAGAAACTTTTTTAAAAAAGATAAAAATATATAGCTTTGATATTTTTTTAACTTCATAAATGAGATAGCTTAAAATTTGATTTGATTAAAATAAATAAATAAAAAATTAAAACAAATATTAATGGTAAAATAATTGTTAAAATTTCTAAATAAATTGATTCAAAGATAAACTTATAGGTTAATTCAGAGAAAATTATTAAAGTGAAACCTGTAATAAATAAAATAAATTTATAATAATTTTGCAATTGTTCTATTTTATTTTTCATAATTATTAATGTACTTATTAAAGAAACTATAATTATGTATATCGGGTTTATAAATCTTTTGAAGAGTTCCTCATAAATATCTTTCAATAAAAAAGAATTTTCATTACCACATCTTAAATTATTATCTTTTCTAAAATCCACAAATTTTTCTAGACATTTAAATAAAAATGAACTCTCCAATTCATCAATTTCTTTCTCTTTTCTAGTTTTAGAATTAATTTTTGTTAGATCATATTCTGTTTCTTTAAAACCTAGGTTGAAATTTCCCTTTTTATCCAAATTAATTATTTTTCCGTCAGAAAGTTTAAAACTATATATACCTTTATCGTTCAACAAATTGCCTGTACTTGCAATAATTATCTTATCTTTTTCATTATCTAATTTTTCCTTTATGTAAATGCCCTTCAAGTCTCCCTTTTCATTATTTGTCTCAACAAAAATTGTTAAGTTTTGTGTAATGTTAGAAAATTTCTTCTCCTGAATAATTTTTGGAAAGAAATTCACTGAGGATTTTTTCAAATGTTCTTGAGCTAAATTTTGTGTATATGGAACAATAGCTAGGTTAAAGCTCAACTGAATTAAAACGATTATTAATGATATTTTACCAATAAAATTTATAAAAGTAATTTTCTTAATACCATTAGTCCAAAAAATCAAAATTTCATTGTTATCTTCATACCTGCTAATAATTACAAATAATGCTAAAAAATATGTGAACACCATTAGTTTGCTGAAAATTTTTGGTATATTTAAAAGGGTATAGACAAAATAAACCTTTATGGCATGTCCCTGTTCCGAAACTATATCTAATAGATTAACACCCTGTATTACCCAAACAATTAAAGTTATGGATATTGAGGACAATAAAAAAAATGTCAAAATATCAGTCGAAAACTTGCGAAATATCAATTTATCCATTGAAATTACTAATTTATTAAATATACAACATTATCTATTAAATATTTCAAAAAAATGAAGCTAAAATTAGAATTTGCAGCCAAAGTACCTAAAGTAGCCAATGATAATGAGGTTATTTTACTAAAAGATAAAAATATTAAAAATAAAATAGTTAAAAATTTAAATAAATCCATATTTAACAATAAACTGTTCTTAGAGAAAAAATTTGTTGCTCAAATAATAAACGAAAAAACTTATATTTTTGTAAATTGTATAAAGTCTAAAACATCACAAGATTTTGAAAAAATTGGTTCTAATTTATACATATTCTTAAAAATTAATAAAATTGAGAAATCTTTTATTGAATCAAGCTCATCTAATCTTACGAGTGTGCAATTAGAAAAACTTTTACATGGTGCCCAACTTAAATCATATGAATTTAATGTTTATAAAACTGATAAATCAAAAAAACTAACTACAATCTTATATGTAGTTGGACATAAATCAAAAAAAACAAATCCGTTGAGAAATAAATTAAATTCACTTTTGGAAGGTGTCTTTCTTACTAGAGACCTTGTGTCAGAGCCAGGAAATATTTTACATCCAGATGAATATGCAAGACGTATAGCTAAATTAAGAAAATTTGGATTAAAAGTTACTGTATATGACCAAAAAAAATTAAAAAAAATGGGTATGAATGCATTATTGGGTGTAGGCCAAGGAAGTATCAGAGGTTCATACTTAGTAACTATAGAATGGAAAGGTACAAAAAATAAATCTAAACCCTTGGGATTTGTTGGAAAAGGTGTGTGCTTCGATACTGGAGGTTATTCTTTGAAACCAGCAAAATTCATGGAAGATATGACCTATGATATGGCAGGCTCTGCTACTGTTGTTGGATTAATGAAAACTCTTGCATTAAGAAAATCAAAAATTAATGCTGTTGGAGTAGTTGGACTTGTAGAAAATATGGTTAGTGGAAATGCTCAAAGACCTGGTGATATTGTTAAATCTTATAGTGGAAAAACTATTGAAGTTTTGAATACTGATGCTGAAGGAAGATTAGTTTTGGCTGATGCTTTAACATTTACAGAAGAAAAATTTAAGCCGCAATTTATTGTTGATTTAGCAACATTAACAGGAGCTATAATTGTTTCTCTTGGCTCAGAATATGCAGGTCTATTTTCAAATAATGATAAATTATCACAACAGCTAATTGATGCAGGTGAAAGTGTTCAAGAAAGACTATGGAGAATGCCTTTAAACGAAAACTTTGACAAATTAATAAATTCCAAAAATGCAGACATGCAAAATATTAATTATGTAGGTGGAGCAGGTTCTACCACAGCAGCACAATTTTTACAAAGGTTCATAATAAATAAAACTCCCTGGGCCCACTTAGATATTGCTGGAATGGCATTTTCAAAATATGGAGGAGCGCTTAACTCCGGTGGTGCGACTGGTTATGGAGTTAGATTGTTAAATAAATTAATTGAGGATAACTATGAGTAATATCGAACAAACGCTATCTATAATCAAACCAGATGCAGTCGAAAGAAATCTTCAAGATCAGATCAAGGAAGAATTTAAAAACAAAGGATTTGAAATAATAAATGAAAAAAAAATACATATAACTAAAGAGGAAGCCGAAAGATTTTATAAAGTACATGTATCTAAACCATTTTATAACGATTTATGCACTTATTTATCATCAGGTCCTATTGTTGTTTTGACCTTACAACGAGAAAATGCTGTAGCGGAAAATAGAAAGTTAATGGGAGCAACAAATCCAGTTGATGCAGAGGAGGGCACTTTGAGGAAAAAATATGGTATTTCAATTG
>MDTE01197859.1_pt1 | contig 10062 bp, 15 predicted proteins | sample 811231 | NCBI WGS metagenome assembly MDTE01 (sample SAMN05326651, study PRJNA326480) | marine metagenome | isolation source: seawater | place: Indian Ocean: Red Sea | collected 2010 | reverse complement strand
TTACGTCTTCAATAGTTACTTTGTCGCTTCCTCGAATTATAGCAGCATGTCCTCTCGATGCATTGAGTAGTGATACGGCAGCTGTTGGACTAGCTCCAAGCATTACTCGTGAAGTGTTTCGAGTAGAATTACATAAACCAGAAATAAAACTCAAAACTTCGTCAGGAACACTTACTTGTTCATGAATTAATTTCTTTGCAGAAATAACTGAAGATGCATCTAAAACTTGTTCTACATCAATTTGTTCACCACGTTCATTTTTCTTTTCGAGGACATCAATCCATGCTTCCTTAGAAGGGTAATTCATAATCAAACGAGCCATGAATCGATCTAATTGTGCAGGAGGTAATGGAAAAGTACCAGCAAATTCAATAGGATTCTTTGTTGCAATAATCATGAAAGGTTGTTCAAGTGCAGTAGTATCACCATCAATAGTAACCTGACCCTCTTGCATTACTTCCAATAATGCAGATTGAGTTTTTGGCGGTGCACGATTAATTTCGTCGACTAGAACGATATTAGAAAATATCGGACCTGCATGGAAATCAAATTCGAGTGTTTTAACATTGAATATATGTGAACCAGTAATATCAGAAGGCATTAAATCAGGAGTAGATTGAATTCTTCTAAATGAGAGATTGATAGTATCTGAGAATATTTTTGCAAGATAGGTTTTTGCAGTACCAGGAACTCCTTCGATTAGGATATGGCCACCAGTAAATGCTCCAATTGCCAAGAATTTGATGACATTAGGCCAACCAACAACATACTTCGAGATTTCAGTCTCGAGTGCTGAAGCAGCATTCTGAACGTCAGATAAATCTTTAATTTCAGTGATCATATTCTCGCCCTCGCTAAACTAGAAGTTTTCTGAGATGACATCCACTTAGAAATAACACTATAGCCAGTTTTATCTATTGCTTGACCTCCATAAGCATATTTTTCCATAGAAGATAGAATGGAATGAAGAGTTTCAGTATCAGCAGGGTTCTTAGAGATCAGATATTCTACTAATTCTCTAATTGTATAGGAATCTTTTTGATCTAAACCTGATGTAAATGCAGAGACCTTTAGAGTTTTATATAATTTAAGGAATTTTTCATCATACTTCTTTGAAAATTCAATTTTTTGTTTAACAATTTTTTGTCTAACTATATTATTACGAAATAGAAGGAATTCAGACAATAAGACAATAAATAATCCAGCTGCTAAAACAGTATTGAATGGTCTTAAAATAATAATTAATTCAGTAAACGGATCACTCATCAACACTCAATTCCGTATAAGAAATATTCAAAATAATCTCAGGATTTGTTTTTGCTATTGACCATGGAATTGTTACTCCAGCAGGTACACGAAAACCATCTGACCAGGATGCAAATGGAAACAACGGTTCATTTAACTCACAATTAGTGTCGACAGAGTATAAATCAGCACCGCCAACAGGAACTGCGTCTTCGGCGTCATCAGTAAGTTCACAGGCTATATTATCCAATTCAAGTCCAGACATTTTTATTGAATCAAGATTTACTTCAAACTCAAAGGTACTAGTATATTTTACAAAGACTATATCGTCAGAAGTAACTTGCCAATCTGCAGATAATGCATTAATATCAATTGAATCAGGAAGGATTTCATATTCATGATGATGTGCTACAATTGTAATATTTTCAAAGATGTCAATTGATTCAGTAGTCCATTCACCAATTTTCATATCATAAGTTCCCTCTTCCAAAATAACGGTTACCATGCCAGTACCATTAGTTGTGCCGGTAACAGCGATTGAATCAGTTGGTCCAAAATCATTCCAAAAATAAAATACAATATTAATATTTGAAGTGGCAGTTGTAGCAAATGCTTCACCAATATTTTTATCGTTAGTCCAAGTTTCAATAACTATAGTATGCATAGGAAGAAGATCAGGTTCTGGAGGTTTAGGTTCAGGATAATTCAATACTACAAATGAACTAGTGATAATAGCAACTGAGATTAGTACGACCTGAAGTAAAATGGAATTTACAGATGAACTCAAATATATCTCCCCTAAAGTACACAACGAATACTAGTATGTAAGGGTTTTAGAAACAATCAATATAAACCCGGATTAAAAAAAAATAAATAAAATAAAAATTAATAAGATTTATTTACTCGAATTGCTAATATAACATAATCCAATTTTTTTGGTGATATTCTATTGTTTAAAGAGAATGAAATAAAAAATCAAGTTCATGGTACAACCACCGTAGGTTTAGTATGTAGTGATGGTATTGTTTTAACTACAGATACACGTGCATCAATGGGCTATTATATTGCAAGTAGAACAGTAAATAAAATTGCAGTCATCGATAATCATTGTGGAGTAACAATTGCAGGTGGAGTAGCAGATGCACAATTTGCTATTGATCAATTAAAATATCAAGCAAAAATGTATAAACTCGAAAAAGCAGAAAATCTTCCGATTTCTTCTGTAGCAAGAATGACTTCAAATCTATTTTATTCAACACTTCATCAGAAATTTTCTTTATTATATGCAGATATTTTAGTAGGGGGCATAGACCATGACGGTCCTCAATTATACAATATTGATATGTTTGGAACATTAACAAAAGAAGAATATTATTCAACTGGAAGTGGATCGCCAGTTGCATACGGTATTCTAGAGAGTGAATTCAAGAATGACTTAACAGTTGCGGAGGCAATGCCAATTGCAGTGAAGGCAGTGTACGGGGCTATTTTAAGAAATTCAGGAACAGGAGATGGATTAAACATTGTTACAATTAAAAAAGACATTCTAAAGGAATACGCCCTAGAAGAAAAACAAGAAATTTTAAAAGAGCTTTCTGGAAGACTTTGAAATGGCAGTGATGAATAAATCACAAGAATTAATGACGACAATACTAAAATCATTACCTCCTGAAGCAGAAATTACTCGAATAGAATATGAAGGACCAAGAATTGCAATATATACAAAGAATTATGATTTTTTAACAAGTAATAATTACATAATTTCTGATATAGTAAATACTGTAAAAAGAAGACTAGTTATAAGAACAGACAAATCAATTAGAAAATCAGAAAATGAGGCTTCTGAAATATTAAAAAATTCAATAAGTGAAGAAATAGGACTAGGCAACATATATTATGATGATGCATTAGGTGAAGTAATAATTGAAGTTTTAGAACCACAAAAATTAACAAATAATTCAGAAATAAATCTACATAAATTGTCTGCGAGTATTGGTTGGAAAATTATTGTTAAAAAAGGATCAGATCTACCTTCATCAAGCATCAAAACAATACATTATGTAAAACAAGCAGAAGCAGAAAGTAGAAGCGAATTTTATAGACAAATAGGGGAAGAAATATTCAGACCAAAATTATCACAAGCTTCAAATGTCACGTTAAAGAGTTTAGGAGGATTCAATCAGGTTGGAAGATCCTGTATGTTGTTAACAACACCAGAAAGTAAAATACTATTAGATTGTGGAATATTACCCAATGCCAAAAATACTTGGGACTCTTATCCAAGGCTAGATTGGGCAGATTTTGACATGGATGATTTAGACGCAGTAGTAATATCTCATGCGCATTTAGATCATTCAGGTTATTTACCTGTACTATTCAAATATGGTTATAGAGGTCCAGTATACTGTACAGAACCAACATTATCATTGATGGCATTATTACATAATGATTATGTAAAGATCAACTCACATGAAGGATCACAAGTATTATACGAAGGAAGAGATGTGAGGAAAATGATACAGCATACAATTACATTGCCTTATGGATTAGTTACAGACATATCTCCAGATATAAAATTAGTATTAAACAATGCAGGTCATATTCTGGGTTCTGCAACTTGTCATTTACACATTGGAGATGGATTGCATAATATTCTATATACTGGAGATTTTAAATTTGCAAAAACTAAACTTTTTGATGAAACAATTTGGAATTATCCAAGAGTAGAGACATTAATCATGGAAAGTACATATGGTGGAAAAGCAGATATGATGCCATCGAGAGAACAAATGGAATCAAATCTAGTAAATTCTATTAATTCTACGCTTGAAAATGGGGGTAAAGTATTGATTCCAAGTCCTGCAGTAGGAAGAGCACAAGAAATTATGTTAGTATTAGATCAGCAAATGAGAGAAAAGAAATTAATTGAATGTCCAATTTATCTTGAAGGAATGATTTCAGAGGCAACTGCAATACACATTGCTTCTACTGAATTTTTAAGTCGTGATTTAAGAAATAGTATAGCAAGAGGTCAAGGTAATCCATTTCAAAGCGAGTATTTCACCATAATCGATCATCATAGTAAAAGAGAAGAAGTGTTAAGAGATGAACCTTCAATAATTATGGCTACATCAGGAATGCTCGAAGGAGGACCTGTAATGAGATATTTCGAAGAATTAGCTCCTATTGAAAAGAATAAATTAATTTTTGTATCATACCAAATAGCAGGAACATTAGGAAGAAGAATAATGGATGGTGCAAATCAGGCAAGTATAGTAGATAAAGATGGAAAAATCAAAATAGTGGATATAAATTGTCCAAAAGAAAAAATTGATGGATTTAGTGGGCATTCAGATTATAATCAATTAATTAGATTTGTTGGAAAGCTTAGACCAAAATTAAGAAATGTAATAATCAACCATGGAGAACAAACAAAAGTAGAGAATTTAGCTAATTCGGTATCAAGAATTTACAGAATTAGAACACATAGACCAGAAGTTCAAGAAGCAATTAAATTAATTTAAGAAAGACCACGCCAGATTTTTACTCCAGGTGGAGTAAGAACAACTCTTTCATCGCCAAGTCTTACAATATCGCCGCCAATTGATGATACATAACTATAAAGTTCTTCAATTGCCTTTTTTAGTTCTTTAACATTTTTTTGTGCAATAGGAGTTATTCTCAATATAACAATCATATTTTGAGAGACTTCATCTTTAATTGTAGAAATTTGATCCAGATCTTTCAATGGTATAGCTTTTAGATACATTTGTTGATCTTTTTCAATTGAATTTTTGTCGATTTTCAGAGATGACAATAAAACTATTATGAATTCATCGTTTATTAATTTAGCCGACCGAGAGGTTCAAGTCCTTACAGGAATTCCATATATTATCGCCAACAAAATGAAGATTTTCAACGACCATGCCTTTAGACATAGAAAGTAGTTCTTCAGATGAATGAAGTGATTTGCCAACTGCAAGATTTTGATCATGATCATCCTCAGAAATGACAACAATAGAATTTGTAGGAAAGTCATTAGATATTTTTTTTATGCCAGGTCTCATAATATTTGCGCCTTTACAAACAAAAGGAATAGCTCCTTTATCAACAACAAGTTTAGGAAGAGATGATAGTGTACTGGAATCTTTTAAGAATGGAAATAAAGAAGTTTCATTACGAACAATAATAAAATTAGATGATGAAAGAATTTCAATTTCGCTATTTAATTCAAATGATTTGACTTGTTTGAGTTTTGGTAAAGTAGAAATCAACGAAAGATTATTTAATTCTTCGAGAAGAGAATTAATTTCTCGTTTGGACAGGAATTTAATTTTCATTAGAATTACCTTTAGTATTCAAATAATCAGAATAGTCAGTCAATGATTTAATTTGTTGAGATTCAATAGATTTTCTAAACCCGGCAATACCAGGACGTTTCTTGCGTACCTCTTTAATAGAATTTTCAACAGACATTCCAGATGTAATGAGTAAAGCTGCTAGAATAGTACCAGTTCTACCAATACCAGCTCTGCAATGAACTACCACAGGTTGATTATTAGAGATGCATTCATTAATGAAGTTAACAGAATCTACAATGTTCTCAATAGAAGGTAATGAATGATCTTCAATAGGAATATGTTTGAAATTAACTGAATGATTTGAAATGACTTTGTCGTTAAGTGAACTAGTTGTCAAGGTAAGAATTGCAGAGATATTTTGATTTATTAGATAATCCAATTCTGTTTTATAATTAATAAAACCAGATCCTGCTACTTGATTATCTATAAGCCACTTGAAATTAGTTGGTTTTGAGAACAGTAACCCGAATAGTTTCCTGTAGATATCTCCAATAAACATACTAGAATCGAATTTATTATACTGATACAGATTTTCCACAGGCGCAGGTGGAAGTTACATTAGGATTATTAATTTTAAAACCAGAAGATTCAATAGACTCAAGATAATCAATTGAAGAACCATCAAGATATTTTGCGCTGAATGGATCGATAAAGATCTTCAAGCCTTCTGTCTCGATAATTATGTCATCATCGGAACTATTATCTTCTAAAGCCATACCATAAGTAAGTCCAGCACATCCGCCTCCAGCTACATAAACTCTAAGACCAGGACTAGATTTTTCTTCAATTTTAGAAAATTCTTTAACTTTATCAATTGCTTTTTGACTAATACTAACTAATTCAGTTTGACTCATAAATTATCATAGTTTAAGATTCAATATAACCTTTTAGATTATATATTGAGAAATTTACTAATTTTTTTAACTGTGTCTGGCGTAGTTTTAATTACAAAACTAGCATTAGGATTACCAAAAATAATTGAGATTTTTTTTTCGTATTCTTCCTTTAAACCAGAACCCGTGGGACAAACTCCTAAACTCTTTATTTCAAAATCATTCGATTTGAGAAAATTAACATATGAATTGAATAACTGAATATCATTCCATTCTGTATTATTATCATTGCATAATGCAATCCAAACTTCAACAATAGAATTGTAAAGAAGTTTTTCAGTTAATTTTTCAAGACTCATGATCATCACAGCATAAACCTATCTGACTGTGATTATCAAGGCAAAAATTTGAGATATGATTAGGAGTCATACGATTTCAACAGTTCCATCTTCATTTGCCTTAAAAAATGTATCAATCTTCATAGAAAAGATTCCATTTGCAATTATTCCAGGAATATTAAGTAAGGATTGTTCTAGTTTCAATGGATCGTCAATATTTCCAAAATGAGCATCAATAACCAAATTCCCATTTTGAGTAAAGAAGGGATATCCTTTATTCAAAGTTCGGATAACAGGATTTCCGCCATGTTCTTTAATTTTCTCTTCCACAAAGAATCTAGAAAATTCAGATACCTCGAGAGGGACAGGCCATGTAATTATGTCGACGTATTTTGAATAATCGGCAACAATAATTGATTGATCGGCAGCCTCAATCATAATTTTTTCGCGATAATGTGCACCGCCGCCTCCTTTTATCATAATATGATTTTTATCAACTTCATCTGCTCCATCAACAACAACATCAATATCAGGAATCAATGTAGGAGATTCTAATACAATACCGTTCTTTTGTGCAATAATTTCTACTTGCATAGAAGTAGGAATTCCTCGCACGTCGAGATTTTCATCATTAATTCTTTTTCCAAGTGCATTAACAAATGCTGCAACTGCAGAACCACTACCAAGTCCTACTAATTGTCCATTGTTAATTTTTTGAGCTGCTTGTTCGCCCATTTTAATTACAGCGTCTTCTTTACTCATATAATTCACCTCGTCGTAATGAAATTTTATTAAGATAAGGAATATTTTCTCGATTTACTACAGATTTGAGTTTCTTTTGTTCCTTAAATGATAAAATCGATTTAATTTTACGTGAATTTTTAATAGGAACTATTTCACTTTTTTCAATATCAACTATATTGAGTTCTTCGAAAATTTTATCAATTGATTGTTTACTCATTCTTCCACATCCATTTGTTCTAATCGATTTAATGCTTCTAAGACTTCATCTCGTATTTCATTTACTTTATCGTCAGCTAAAGGAGTGTCTTTTGGTTTCTTAGGAGGTGTTTTCTTTGTAATGACTTCAGGTTCGGTTTTTACTTTTTCTTCATTTACTTCTTTTTTAGACTCATCATTACTTGAAACAGATTGATCACTGACTAGTTTTGGAGAAACTTTTATTTTTTTAGGAGTTGAAGGTGATGAAATTTTAGGTGTTTCAGGTTTAACAGGAATATCTTTAGCAATAGTAGAAAGATCAGGTTTGTTAAATGATTTAACAGAATCTAATTTGACAGTTAATTCATTCAATCTACGTTCAACTTGATTTAATTTTTGTGAGAATAAGTTAGTAAGTTCTTCATGGAGATTTTCTAATTCACTGGCTTCCAAAATTAGTTCAGAATCTTGGAGATTTTTATCTAATGATTTAATTTGTTCTCTATAGCGTTCAGATAGCATATCACGTTCTTTTTTAGTAATTCTTCCATCGCCTTCTGCTTGAAATACGCGTCCTAAAGCATCAGTATGAAGTTCTTTTTCAAGTTTTAAGGTTTTATAGCGAAGTCGTGCTTGTTCAACCTCAAATTTTTTACCTATTTCAGGAACAGATTTTGTGGATTCAGGAAGTTTTGAATTACCAGGAAATTCAGGTTTGAGATATTTGGTAATCAAAATAGAAAAAGCAGTTCCCGCAATTATACCTCCAAAAAGAGCAATTATGATTTCCAGGGCCGTCATTTCAATTTATGACTAGAAAAATCCGGATATAAGCTTTTTCAATTAGAAAAAATGGACAAAATTACCTAACATGCATCCAATTATATTGACGAATTTTAGCAGATCCAGCTTTTCCAAAACCACAAAATGCACATTTTTTATTCGTCATGTGATATGCGTGTTTTCCACAACGACGGCAACGAATATGAGATTTACCTCTGCCTTTCTTTCCAGCTGAAGTAGTACCTTTAACCATAATAATCACCTAGGCGGAGGAGATATAAGAATTACGTTATCTCCGCGTACAATAATAGTTCCCAAATCCTTAGTATTTTCTCCTTCTAAAATTTCTTGAGAGTCGTCAAGAGTAAGATTCATGTGCTGATCAAATCCTTGCAAAGAACCTCTAATAACCTTATTTCCTTTGAGTTTGATTAAAACGACTTTACCAAGACTTTCTTCCAATACTTTAACAGACATATCAACGGACATTGTTAACCATAAAAATAAGAGTAATCGAGTTATTTAAGTCAATTTAAGAATTTTTTTAAATTATCAAATAGTATAATCAGTATTGAAGATTTATACAAAAAAAGGAGACAAGGGAAAAACAAATCTATTTGGTACAGATAAACGAATAAGTAAGGCATCAAAAAGAGTAAAGTCATATGGTGAAATAGATGAATTAAATTCATTCATAGGATTAGCAATATCAGGAGATTTGCCAAAAGAATTCAGTAAGATATTAAGAGAATTAGATAAAATTCAAGGTGATTTGTTTGTAATTGGAGCAGAATTAGCAACAATTTCGAACGATAATAAAATAGCAAATAGAATAAAAAAGAAAGATGTCAAAAGGCTCGAGAATATTATTGATTCATGTTCAGAAGAACTAGAGCCATTAAAGAATTTTATTTTACCAGGAGGATCATCAATAGCAGCAATATTCCACATATGTAGAACAGTATGTAGACGTGCAGAAAGAAATATTGTAGATTTAAGTGAAGAAGATGAGGTAAATGAAGAAATTATAACTTACTTGAACAGATTGTCAGATCTGTTTTTTATTCTTGCAAGATATTCAAATAAAATTCTAGATGTCGAAGACGTCAAATGGAATTAATACGTTGTTCTAATATAACGAGATTAGTCGATTTATTGAATCCGATATTATCAAGAATTTTTGCTTGATTTGAATCAGTTTCCGGAATAGAAAATATTTTCTTGTTGGCGTCGGATGAAATATTATTTTTAATAAATGATAAACATTCTTTTAGAACATCTTCAGATATATCAGAAAACAACATCTGAAAATCATTCCCATATCCATAATGTTTTGATGGTTGTACTAAAATAAATGAAGAATAAGACTTTGGAATAATAAGAAATGAATTATGTGAAAGTTCAGACAATGCAGCAGGAGACTGTTGCCACCATCTCCACCACAATGGAATTAACTGATCATGATGGAAGGAGTCTTGAAGGAATGAGTAGATTTGTTTCGAGTCTTTTATAATTGAGAATTCCTCCTGCAGGGAATTTGTTGAAATCGTGTCTAGTTCA
>MDTE01122938.1_pt1 | contig 10062 bp, 11 predicted proteins | sample 811231 | NCBI WGS metagenome assembly MDTE01 (sample SAMN05326651, study PRJNA326480) | marine metagenome | isolation source: seawater | place: Indian Ocean: Red Sea | collected 2010 | reverse complement strand
TTTATTTTTTAAGGATTTGTTTAGAAGATGATTCAAATAATTTCTAAACCTTTTAAATGGTTTTTTAAATTAGAGGCAGCTAGTGGCTTAGTTTTGCTATTCGCTGCTGTATTAGCTTTGTTTATAAGCAATTCTAATTACTCTGATTTATATTTTGATACATTAAATCAATACATTTTTATTGGCGTAAACCAGATAGGATTAAAACTTTCTGTTATTCACTGGATTAATGATGCTTTAATGGCAATCTTTTTCTTTTTTGTAACTTTAGAAATCAAAAGAGAATTTTTGCAAGGCGAATTATCAAATATGAAGCAGGCACTTTTACCAATCATAGCTGCAGTTGGAGGAATGCTAGTTCCTGCTTTATTTTACATATTTATAAATTTTGGAGATCCAGAAACTTTAAACGGTTGGGCAATTCCTTCAGCTACAGATATAGCATTTTCATTAGGAGTCCTTTCTTTGTTGGGTAGAAGAGTCCCCTTGTCCTTGAAAGTTTTCTTAACCGCTTTAGCTATTATTGATGATTTGGGTGCTATAATAATAATTGCATTATTTTATTCTGGTGATCTGAGCATTAAATATTTAAGTTTGATGTTTTTGGCTTTAATTATTTTGTTAATAATTAACAAGTTTAATATAAAAAAATTCTTGCCATATTTAATCATAGGATTGTTTTTGTGGGATTTTACTCACAATTCAGGAATACACGCAACTATAGCCGGTGTCCTTTTGGCATTAACTATTCCGCATAGGAAAAAAGATAAAGATTTTTCATTACTGTTAAAAATTGAACATGCTATCAGCCCTTATGTTGCATTTGGCATTATGCCAATTTTTGCATTTGCTAATGCAGGGGTATCATTAGAAGGTCTTTCTCTAACTTCATTAGCAAACAAAGTACCACTTGGAATAGTATTAGGATTGTTTTTTGGTAAGCAGATAGGAGTTTTTGTTTTTTCTTATGTTTCGATAAAATTAAAAATTGCACAGATGCCTAATAATTCAAATTGGTATAATTTTTATGGTGTAGGAGTTTTAACTGGCATTGGTTTCACAATGAGTTTATTTGTTGGAAATTTGGCATTTATTGAAAATATACAATACATGGATGGTGTTAAAATTGGTGTGCTAACTGGGTCATTATTATCAACTTTATTTGGCTATTTCTTGATACTACTTACACCAAATAAATAAATTTAATAATGAACAAATTTATTATTACAATTTTAACTTTATTTATGTTTTTTTTTAACAATTTAAGTCATGCTAAATATGAAACGACTTTTTTTGACTATAAAATTAAAGATATCTCAGGAAACATCATAAATTTAAGTGATTATAAAAATAAAGTTGTATTAATAGTAAATACGGCAAGTTTCTGCGGTTTTACAAATCAATACAATCAATTACAAGAACTTTGGACTAAGTTTAAATCAAAGGATTTTATCTTACTTGGCATTCCATCAAATTCATTTAATCAAGAAAAAGAAAGTAATGAAGAAGTAAAAGAATTTTGTGAAATCAATTTTTCAATTGATTTTCCTTTGACAGCTATATCTGTTGTAAAAGGTGAAAATGCTCATGATATTTATAAATGGGCAAGAAAAAACCATGGTAAATCAGCTATCCCTAAATGGAATTTTTATAAAATATTAATTGATAAAAATGGAAAAGTTGCAGAAACATATTCATCTCTAACAAAACCTATGTCAAAAAAAATAATAACTAAAATTGAAAGTTTATTAGATTGACAAACTCATGCCATCATAGGCCGGAATAATATTTTTTGGAAGAATTTTTTTAATGTTAACATAATCTATTTCATTGTTCATATTCGTTAAAATTGTTTTTTTTGGTTTTAAAACATGTGTTAATTCTAAAACATCACTTAGATTAAAATGTGATGGATGAGGATCAAATCTTAAACAATCAATTATTAAGTATTTTAAGTTTTTTAATTTTTTTAAATCTGTTCGATAAATTTTGCTTACATCACTAGCATAAGCGAGAATATTATTTATTTTATAAAGTATGCTATTAATTTCTCCATGTTTGACGACAATTGGTTCTAAGATTATTTTTTTATTTTTAATTTTAAATTTATGTATTTGTTTTAATTTGTTTAATTTGAATATAGCAGGATAACCTATCGAGTCCTTAAAAAAATATGAAAATGATTTTGATAAATATTTTGAAGTATCATCATCTGCATATATGTTTAATTTTTTTTTATTTTTAAGATAAAAAACTCTTAATTCATTTGCACCATGCGTTTGATCTCCATGAAAATGTGTGTAAAAAACTTCATTAATCTGACTTATTTTATTATTTAATAATTGTGATTTTAAATCAGGCGATGTATCAATTAATATATTGTAATGACCTAATGAAATCATTGCCGAACATCTTGATCTGTAGTTTTTTTTAATTTTGGGATTACATTTACCAAAATATCCATCAATTCTAGGTATGCCCAAAGAGCTACCACAACCTAGTATAGTAAACTTAGTTGACATTATTAAAAAATAAATTGTTGAAATTGTTGGTGGTAATTTTTTCCATATAATCAATATGAACATTTTTTAATTTTGCCAAATGTTCTAAGGTGTATTTTATAAAACTAGGCTCATTCTTTTTACCTCTCATTGGTACAGGAGCCAAAAATGGACTATCTGTTTCAATCAAAATCCTATCATTAGATATGGATTTAAATGTATCTTGTAATTCCGTACTGTTTTTAAAAGTAATTATACCACTGGCAGAAAAGTACGAATTTAAATTGATTAATTTATCCGCAAATTTTTTTGATCCGGTAAAACAATGCATTAATATTTTAGGTTTCATGTTTTTATATTCATTTAAAATTTCAAATGTATCATTTTCAGCATTTCGAGAATGAACGATCAAAGGACAACCACAAGATATAGAAGCTTCAATATGTAATTTGAAACTTTCTATCTGAATATTTTTTGGACTATTTTCGTAATAATAATCTAATCCAGTCTCACCTATCGCAATAATTTTGCTATTATTATTAAATTCATTAATCATAAACTCGACTGTCATGGATGAGTTTACTACTTCATGAGGATGTACACCTATTGATCCATTAATTATTGAGTCCATTTTTATAATTTGCAAAATTTTTTTATAGCTATCCATATTTGTTGATATAGTAAGTAATTTTTCTACACCTGAATCTTTAGATCTATTTAAAATATCAGTTAAATTTTCGTACAAAGGATCATGATCTAGATGGCAGTGAGAGTCGATCATTTTTCTATTTTTTTAAAAAGAATGTTTATTTTAGATAATTTAAATCCCTCATCTAAACTTTCATGATTGGATAGACTTTGGATATTAAGTTTATTTTGATTAATATTAAAAATTTTTAAAACTTTAAGTGAAGATTCAGGTATAACCGGATTCAGTAAAATTGAAATTTTTCTTATAAGTTCTAATGAAGTATAAACTATTGTATTTAATCTAATTTTGTCATTCTTTTTTTTCCAAGGTTCTTGATCATTAAAATATTTATTTGACGCAAAGAGCATATTAATAATAAAATTCATATATTCATTTATTTTTTGATTATCAATATCATCACGTAATTTTTTTAGATTTTCAAATGGTTTTAAAATATCCAAGTCTTCTGAATTAAATTTGTGTTCAGGAATTTTAAAATCACAATTTTTTTCTGCAAATGTGATTACTCTTTGACATAAATTACCATAGTTGTTAGCCAAATCACTATTTATACAATCTTCTAATTTTTCTTTAGAAATGCTACCATCATTTCCAAAAGAAACCTCTTTTAACAAATAATATCTTAAAGGATCCAAACCATAAATTTCAATTATTTCTAAAGGATCAAGTATATTACCTTTTGATTTAGACATTTTCTCATCACCAGATAAAATCCAACCATGACCATAAACTCTTTTTGGTAATGGTAAATTTGCAGCCATTAAAAATGCAGGCCAATAAACTGCGTGAAATCTAAGTATATCTTTACCTATAATATGAATATCTGCTGGCCAAAATTTTTTAAATAAATTCTGATTAGTATTAGGAAAATTTAGAGCACTAATATAGTTAGTTAAAGCATCCAACCATACATAAATTATATGTTCATTATTAGATGGGATTTTAATCCCCCAAGTAAAAGTTTTTCTGCTAACAGATAGATCTTTTAAACCACTTTTTACAAAGCTTACAACTTCATTTTTTCTACTTTGAGGTAAAATAAATTTAGGATTTTCGTCATAAAAACGTAATAAAGGTTTTTCCCACTCAGATAATTTAAAAAAAAAAGACTCTTCCTCTACCCATTCAACTAAGGATCCAGAAGATATAGCATATTTTTTGCCATCTATCGTATGTATCTCATCATTTTGATAAAAAGCTTCATCAGACACTGAATACCAGCCTTCATATTTAGATAGGTAAATTTGATTGTTTTTCTCTAATATGTTCCATAAATTTTGAACAGATTTTATGTGTCTATCTTCAGTAGTTCTTATAAAATCAGTATTAGATAAATTTAGTATCTCCGTCAAATTACTAAAAGTTTTACTAATTTCATCACAAAATTCTTTTGGCTTCATTTTTTTTACTTCTGCAGTTCTTTGAATTTTAAGACCATGCTCATCCGTACCTGTTAAAAAATGAACATCATATCCATCATTTTTTTTAAACCTTGAAAAAAAATCAGCTACTATACTAGAATATGCGTGACCCATATGAGGTTTTGCAGATGGATAATATATAGGAGTAGTAATATAAAAATTTTTATTCACGTAAAAGTCTGTATTTAAATTCTAGGAAGAAATTTTCCAAATCTAAGTTATATTTTATGATATTAGAAAACTTTTTATAAAAATATATTTTTAATAAAAAATAATTTTTTTGAATTTTAATTTTTTTATAAAAAAATAATTCAATAAAAAAAATAAGATTTTGTTTAACAAAAAAGTTTGAAATATAAACTTTTTTAGAAATAATTATTGATAAAAGCTCATCAATAGTGATTTTTTCATAATCAAGTTTATTTTCATTAAAAAAACTAATCATAGATATTATAAAAGAAGGTGAAGAATATATTAAAAGAAAGTCTTCAGATAAATTTTGGAATATATTTTTATCAAAATAATTATTTACAATAAGTTTTGTTTCATCATAGTTGATTTTAGTTTTAAATTCTATACATCTAGATTTTATAGTTTCTAGAATTTTATAATCTGAATTATTTATTAAAAAAAAATAAATTTTTGAATTAGGTTCCTCTAAAACTTTTAGAAGAGCATTTGATGAATTCATATTTAAAAATTGCACACCATCAATTACAATTATTTTTGGTTTATTATTAAATGATGAGCTGTTTTGAAATTTAATTAGATCTCTAATTTGAGAAATTTCAATATTTTTTTTATCATTTTTTTTTTCTACAAAAAATATATTTGGATGGGTTTTATTCTCAATTAATATTTCAAGATTTTTTTCTTTTGGAAACATGAGCATAATCAAATTTTTAATCAATATTGATTTTCCTATACCTTCTTTTCCATTTAATAAAATTTTTTTAGGAAGAACTCCTTGTTTGTTAAGAAGTTTCAATTCGTCAAATATAGTTTTATGACCTATTAAATCAATCATTAAATAATCTTATCCAAATAAGCGTTAATTTTGATTGTTACATCATTTATTGAATTTTTTGATGTGTCAATAATAAAATAATTTTTTTTATTTTTTGAAATCTTTTTGAATCCACTTTGTACTTTTTTATAAAATGAAAAATTAAATTTATCGTATCTATTTTTATTTCTTCGATATTTGAGACGTTTTTTCATAACATTTTTTTTTACAATGCTTAAAAAAGTATAATTAGGCTTTATATTTTCAGTAATATAAAAATTTATTTTTTTAATTAAAGAAAGATCAAGACCCATACCGTAATGTTGGTAAGCCAAAGTTGAATCTGTAAATCTATCGATTAAAATAATCTTTTTCTTATAATTTTTCTTTATAATTTTTTCTATATTTTCAGATCTTGCTGCAAGCATTAATAACAAATCAGTTTTATTATTAGTTTGTGATTTTTTATTTAAAATAATTTTTCTTATTGACTCAGATATTTTAGAACCGCCTGGTTCTCTCAATTTAATAAATTTTTTTTTTCTTTTTTTAAGATATTTAGCAACAATTTTTATATTTGTGGATTTTCCTGAGGTTTCAATACCTTCAAAAACAATTATAGGATTTTTAGACATCACCCCATATTAAAAAATTAATCGAAGTTAAAATTCTAGATAAAACATTTTGCTTTTCTATTGACTCCATAGAATAAAGTTTGTGATTACCAATTAATTCATCTTTAAAATAAACTTTTAAATCACCCAATATATCATTTTTTTTAATTGGTGCTTTAATGGGGCCTTCATAATTAATTTTAACTTTCATATATTTTTTTTTTGCTTTTGAAATTGTTTTATAAACATCTTCTTTAGTGCTAACTTTAACTTCTTTTTTTTTCCCATGCCAGACTTCCATTGTGCTAAGAGCTATATTGTTGTCTGATATTTTTATAGTATCAAAGTTTGTTAGTCCCCATGTTAGCATTTTAGCAGATTGTTTTGATCTTTGATTTTTGCTTGTAAAACCACTTCCTACAGCAATTAATCTTCTATCACCTCTTATAATGGATGAAGCAAGTGAATATTGCTCAGATCTTAAATAACCAGTTTTAATTCCATCTACGCCCATATTTTTATACAATAGAGGGTTTCTATTGCCCTGTTTAATTGGATCGCCTCCTGTTCTATCCCAAGTGAAATCTTTTATTTTAAAGTACTCATAAAATTTTGGAAATTCTTTTATAAGGTAATTTGACATTATAAGAATGTCTCTAACTGTTGAGTAATTATCATCATCATTTATTCCTGATGAATTAGAAAAATTAGTGTTTTCCATACCTATTTCTCTCGCTTTTTCAGTCATCATTAAAGAAAATTCTTCTTCTGATCCTGCGATGCCTTCTGCGAGAGCTACGCATGCATCATTGCCTGAGGCTACAATTATTCCAAGAAGTAAATCTTCAACACTTACTTCGTCTCCTACCATAATAAACATAGATGAATAACCAGCATTCGATAATCTCCAAGCATTTTCTGAAACAAAAAATTTGTCATTTAAATCTAGTTCACCTTTTTTAATAAGTTCAAATGCTACTATGGAGGTCATAATTTTTGTCATAGAAGCAGGATAAATTTTTGAGTCAGCATTCTTTTCGTAAAGAATTTGTCCTGATAGAAAATCTTGGATTATTGCAGTTTTAGCTTTAACATCAAAATTCGCTAAGACTAAATTAGGATAAATAAACAAAAATAAAAATATAACAATTTTTTTTAACATAAATTTACAATTTTATTATTTCTAAATTTTCAAAATTAAGTTTGTTTAAATTAATAAACTCTTTTTTAAGAGAGTCCAAGTCCATAAAAGGACCAGAATACACTCTATAGGAATTTTGAGATATTTTTTTAACTTTTACATTTTTTATATCAAATTCTTCAGCAAGTCTTTTTTTCAACATTTGAGCCGAATCATCAAAAAATAGATCTGCAAATTTTATAATATAATTAAATGATGTCGATTTAGATTTTTTTTTTAACTTTTTTTGTTTTAAATCCGTTCCTATATTTTTAATTGATATTCCTTCTACAGGAGCCTTATCTGCTACTTCCCTTTCTTCTTCAAAAGTTTTAGATTTATTAGCAATAAATATGCTATTTGAGTCTAAAGTTTTTATTTGGATATAAGGCTGGTCCATATTTAATTCTAATTCATCAGCAATTCTTTTTGATACAACGGAATTATAAAAAAAAGGATATTTAGATTTTTTACCTGTTTTGGCTATAAGATATTTATTATTAAGAAGATTTGTTATTTTAACAGGAGTATCCGACTTAATTTTATAATTAAAAACTATTAACGATCTTTCGTCAATTTTATTTGATATTTTTTTACTTTTATACATTTCATCTGAATAAACCAAAGTAAATCCAATATTTGAATAATTCTGAACACTTTCAAATATTATATTTTCATTCTTTGGTGTACATGAAAAAACGAATATAAAAAAAATAAGTAAAAATTTATAAATCATTAGAAAAATTATCTTTTAGTGTACAAACGGCTAAAGCGAATCTTAAAGATCTGTTCCATTTGAGAATTAAGGTATAATTGTCAAAAATTATATAAGCAGGAGTATACCTATTAGAATTGTCGACTATATCAACATCTGGCGTTACTATAGCTGAATTTAAATCACTATACTTGTTTAAAAAGTTATTTTTATTAATATATTTTTTAAAATATTCTACTTTTTTCATATTTTTAATTTTTTTTGCAGAAGTATTTAAATATTTAATTGGTATATCTTCCTTAAGTTCTATTTTGTAATAGCATGGTACATTATTTTTCCAACCAAGTTTATTTAAATAATTAGCAGCAGATGCAAATGAATCATTTACGTTTTTAAGATCTATTAAACCATCATTATTATAGTCTAGCGCATAATTTTCTATGGTAGATGGCATAAATTGAAAATTACCAAATGCTCCTGCCCAAGATCCATATAAAGTATCAGGATTAACGATGTTCTTATCTATCAATTTTAGTAAAGTTATTAATTCTGATGTAAAAAACTCACTTCTTCTTTTATCAAAACTTAAAGTTGCTAGGGAAGAAACTATATCCATTTTGCCTAAATATTTTCCAAAATTAGTTTCGATACCCATTAGTGCTAGCAACAATTCCTTATCAACTTTAAATTTACTTGAAACTTCGTTTATAATTTTTGTTTCTTTTTTATAAAGTTTAATACCATTAGTTATTCTTTTCTTTGATGATCTTTTTGATATATATGTTTTTGTATCCTCATAAAATTCTGGTTGATACCTGTCATATTTAATTACGTCAGGCAAATATTTACTATTATCAATCAATAAAGATAATGTTTTTGAAGAAACACCTTGACTAATAGCATAATTTTTGAAATCTAATTTCCATTCCTCAAAATCATTTGAATAAGAATGAGAGTTTAATGTAAAAAATATCAATAAAAATAAAAGTAATTTAATTATTCTCATATAAATCCTTTAGATAAATAAATACAGCAATCCAAATTAAAAGGAAACTCACTATCTTTTCATTGCTCAATGGTTCATTATACATAAAAACGCCTAATAAAAACTGTAATGTGGGTGTAATATAAAATATCATTCCTGTTGGACCTAATCCGCAAAGCTCGACTCCCCTGACATAGAGAAATAAAGGAATCACTGTCATTGGACCAGCCAACATTAAAATAAACATCAATGTGGGATTGGATAAATCAAAATCATTAAAGCCATTTTGAACTATCAACGAAAAGCCAAAAATTACAAAAGGAAATATAAACAGACTTTCAATTAATAAACCAATATCTGTCTCAACATTTGCTTTCTTTTTCACTAAATTGTAAAATCCCCAACTGAAAGCCACAGCTATACCCACCCATGGAATAGATTTTATATCAATCAAAAGAAGATAAAGAATTGAAATAATAATAAGGGATATTGAAATTTTAGATTTAAAACTCAACACTTCATTTAGAAAAAAATAACCTAAAAAAACACTAATTATTGGCATTATAAAATAACCAAAACTTGCATTTACAATTTGATCTGAAGAAACAGCATAAATCCAGATTGCCCAATTTGTAAATATTAAAAAACCAGAGATCAAAAGTGTTAATAATTTTTTTTTATTAGAAATTATTAAAAAAAAAATTTTCCATTTAGAAAATATAAAAGTTGTTATGACCAACATCAATGTTGTCCAAACACTTCTATGAATAACAACCTCTATATGTCCAGCAAACGAAATGTATTTAAAATAAATAACTCCAAAAAATCCCCACCAAAAAGATCCCAAGAAAGTTAAAATTATACCTTTGCTAAACGAATTTTTATTCATAGAAATATCAGTCAATTTATTACATCATAATAAAAATAA
>MDTE01076540.1_pt1 | contig 10063 bp, 11 predicted proteins | sample 811231 | NCBI WGS metagenome assembly MDTE01 (sample SAMN05326651, study PRJNA326480) | marine metagenome | isolation source: seawater | place: Indian Ocean: Red Sea | collected 2010 | reverse complement strand
TTGGGTTTCCAATTTGGATTTCTTAATAACGCAGCCGGATGATAGGTAACAATTAAATCAAAATCATGATAATTATGAATCTCCTCACGCATATCTTTCAACGACTTATCCACACCTAAGAGCGTCTTTCCGGCTACTCTCCCCAAAGCTACAATTAGTTTAGGCTTAATCAAATCTATTTGATTCACCAAATATGGCTCACATTTCTTGATCTCATGTAATGTGGGATCTCTATTTTCGGGTGGCCTACATTTAAGAACATTGCATATAAAAACGTCTTTTTCTCGAGATCTATTAATAGCTGTCAACATTTTGTCAAGAAGCTTTCCAGCTCTTCCAACAAACGGATTACCTGACAAATCCTCCTGTTGACCTGGCGCCTCCCCAACAATCATCAGAGACGCATTAAAGTCTCCATAACCAAAAACGGTATTTGTTCGTGAAGCGCTCAAAGAACATTTATAACAATTTTTTACTTCATTTTTAAGGACATTGATATTATTTAAAACATCGATATCAGAAATAGGGAGATTATCTACGTTATTAGGGTTACTGTTAAATTTTGATAGGAATATCTCATCATCGTACAATTCTTTACACTGGATAAGATATTTGAAAAGTTCTGGCTTCAAAAACTATTCATCTTCTTGCTCATTTTTCCATTCAAGATCGCCCTCAATGAATTCGTTAACCGAAACAGTAGTGGGTTTTTCAAGCTCATCATACTCCTCAGGATTTACTTCTACAAGTTCATCGTAAACGCCCATTTCAGCCTCGTAATTTGATTCGATAACTTCTTCAACAATCCTATCACTGAGAACTTGCTTAGCTCTTTTTGACATCACAACTACCGTTTCGTATATGTCTTGGGATTGGCTTTCCATTTCTTTAATTGATAATGGCTCAAGAGACATTTAACACTCCTTTAGTTTCATTATTTATAATACTTAAAATTTTACTTGTCGCTTCTTCAAGCTTATCGTTAATAACTATAAAATCAAAAAAAGACTTGTATGAAAATTCAGATTCTAGTCTTTCTAGTCTTTTATTAATTTTTTTAGTTGATTCAGATCCTCTTTTTTTAAGTCGTAATTTTAACTCACTTATACTAGGCGGTTCCACAAAAAAAGAGAGCGTGTTATTCGGGTACTTTTTTTGAATATTTACAGCACCTTTCACATCAAGCTCCAACAATAGCAAAGTCTTTTTACCAATAGCGTCATTAATTTGTTTTTTTGATGTGCCATAATAATAATCACCATGAATCTTTTCCCATTCAATAAAATAGTCGTTAGCTATATGATTTTTAAATTTTTCTTGATCAATAAAAAAATAATCTACCCCATCCTTTTCATTGGGTCTCATTAATCTTGAGGTATGTGATATGGAAAATTTAATACTGGAATTTTTTTGCTGAATTTGCTTACAAATTGTTGTTTTACCAGAACCAGAGGGAGCAGATATAATTATTAAATTTTTCATAAAATATTTTGCACTTGTTCGCGTATTTTTTCTGATTCATCTTTCATTATAATTACTTTGTTAACAATTATTTCTGAAAAACTTTTTGACCCTAAAGTATTTAATTCTCTTCCAATTTCTTGCAACAAAAAAGTTAGCCTCTTACCAATTGGCTTGCTTTCTTTTAATATTTTTTGGAACTGATCAAAATGACTTTCAAGCCTCACCGCCTCCTCAGTCACATCTGATTTTTCAGCTAACAAAGCTATTTCTTGATTCAATCTAATTTCATCTATGTTCGATGAGTCAAGTAATTCTGTAAGTCTAATTTTCAGTTTATGATTTCTTTTTTTATGTACAGCAGGTAATTGTTTTTTAATAACATTAAGAGTTGCGCTTAATTTTTTTATCCTAGCATCAATGTCGTTCTTTAGCGCCAAACCCTCCAGTTTGCGCATTTTAATAACTTTGTTGCAAACCGATGAAAAACTCCTCAAAAGGGTTTTACTATCAATAGATAGGTTTTCTTGAGATCTAAATAGATCGTTAATATTTATAATATTTTCTATATTTATTTTTTTTTGATATTTTTTTTCTATGTCATTTAAAATAGATAGGACTGAGTCAAAACGCTCCTTATTAAAATATAAAGTTTCAATGTTATTATTTTGATATTGCTCTAAATTAACATAAATGGTTCCACGTATTAGTTTTGAAGAAATTAAATCTTTGATGTCCTTTTCAAGACTTGGGCCCAGCTCATGTCCTTTGAATTTTAAATCTAGAAATCTTCCATTAACGGTTTTTATTGAAAGAACATACTTATTGTTTCCCTTTCCAAAAGTCGTACTTCCATAGCCTGTCATACTTTGAATCATTTTAAATCTCCAAAAAAACTTAAAAACTTACAATTATAAGCGTAAGGTTAAAACACATATGAGATATTAACGCTTAAATTTTTTCAATGAATTTAAAAATTAGATTTGGATCAATAACAATTGATATGAGATGAGAAGATCCAAGTCCTGAATTGAGTGGTTCATTTAAAAAAGCATAGTCTAAGGATATATTGCTCCAACTAAGCCCAACTCCAAAAGTTTTTGATTTTACTTTATTGCGACCAAAACGCACGGCCAAGATATTATCGTATTTAATATTTACACCATAGATTACTTTTTGGTCATTTTCATCGATTGAGAGGCTTTGATTGGTGTTAAAATTTGAAATTAGATTAACTGCACCGCTTACGCTTAGCTTAGTACCCTTGAAATTGTGATTATGGGCTACCCCAGAGGTAATTATGGGCTTAAATCGTTCAACGGTTCCATTACTCCACACCTGCCAACTGGTAGTAACATCCCTTATGTGAAGTCCAATTTTACCATTTTTCCAAGGGGTTGCAAGAAAACCAAGGTCCATCCCAATACCCATAGAAGAAAAATCTCCAAGTGAATGAAATAGATTTTTCAATCCAACTCCAATATGATATTTTTTGTAATCCCATGCTGTACTGACATGCATCCCGAATTGTTTTTGAGAAAAATATTTTACTTTCTTTGTATCTAGCCTCTCTCCTTCATCCAATTGGCCGTTATTTTCACCAATATCTCCAGTTCCAGGAATACCATCTAAGCCAAAATCTAATAAAAGATTGCGTGTATCAGGTATTTGATCTATGCCCTCGTAAAGTAGAATTATGTTGATTGGTCGATTAAAATTTGACAACGAGAAACCAATAAGATCGCTATTTACCATACCGGCTAACCTACTTTGGTGTGTGTAGTTCAAATGTTGGCGAGCAAATTTTTTGCTTGAAGCGGGGTTGAAAAGAGGAGAAATTGACGTACCAGTATCAGTAACTCCAGCAGAACCTAACGAAAGTATTCGAGCATCACCCCCGTTTTCAAAAACCTGCCAACCGTATTTTACCCAATATGTTTGTGAAAATAGATTAGAAGATAAAAATAATAAAGAAACGATCTTAAGACAATTGCGCATCGTTTAGTCTTTCGCCAATTGTTCTTACATTTTTTTCTCTAAAAGTAAACTTGCTCTTATCGCAAAATTCAAGCAGCGGAATCGCACTTTTTCGGGTGGTATTTGTTAAGGTCTTAAATTCAGACACAGTTAAGTAGTTTTCTTTATCAAAATAGTTGCAGAGCATCTGTATCATTTTTGTTAATGCGTTTTTGTGAATCCAAAGTTCGCTGCTTACTTGGAATATTTTACCGCGACTCTTAAGAGCATGCAAAATTTCGGGAGACTTTTTTGCGTCAAATAAGCTTAAATCTTTGTAAGAAATTAGACTAAATTCTGATAATTCAATTTTTTTCTCAATCTTTTCTGCGAGTTGTTTATCCGAGTCTTCAAAAACAATTTTCCTTCCTGGAAGAGCCATTCCCCCTTTTGTTTTTACTAGTTTAGTACCTAATTCATCTATAACGCAGTCAAACCATTTTCTGCTAAATCTAAGCTTGCCAACCAATTCCTCAATGGAAAATGAATCTTTATAAGGATTTTCTTTGTGAAAATTGATCAGCGTATCATAAACCTGTTGTTTTGATTTTTGAAGATTTGATTTACTAAAAAATAAATTATTTTTTGTAAGTATATTGGTTTTTTTTAAGATTTTTAATATTTGATTGTCACTAATATTAAACTTTTGTGAAAGCTCACTCATAGAGAGGGGAGTTTTATCTCTAAAATTAATCGTTTGTATGATTCTATTTGATAATTCAAATTCTATTGAAGGTAACAAATCTTTTAACTCTTTATTACTAAAGCTCAAATCGTGATCTAAGACTTTGCAGCCTGCTATTGTTTCCATGGGTGAGAGACTGCGTAAAATAAAATATTGATCGTTAAGAACAGCAATAGGTTCATCCGTCATCAAAACAGCGTTAGCTTCATCTCCTGCGCCAAATGACTTTCCATACGTAATAACTTTTGCAATAATTTGACTGGTACCAACATGCATGTGTACAAATTGCTTGTTTTTTATTTTCCATTTAGTTTTGGTAGACATTTTGATATTTGCAATGATCCTTGAGGTTGTATCTAAGGTATTTTTTTCGGATATGACTGCACCCCGACGTATTAACGATCTGTCAACATTTGAAAAATTTAGTGCGGCTCTATCCCCCTGACGAATTTGATCAACTTTTTTACCATGCGATTGTAGAGATCTAACCACAACATCATGATTTCCTGGGTTACTCTTTAAAGTACTACCCGCTTTTAATCTACCTGAAATAACCGTTCCAGTAACAACGGTTCCATATCCAACTTTTGAAAAAACTCTATCCACAGGTAGATAAAAAATGCCCCTATCGTATTTTTGGGTAATTTTTTTAGATAAGGATTTGATTTCAGCGGTGAGTGTTTTTATACCTTGATTTGTCAAAGTTGACGTTTTGATTATTTTTGGATTAACAAACTTTGTTTTGCTCACTAACGATTTGATATCTTTTTCAATTAATTCAATCCATTCATCATCAACAAGATCAACTTTATTCAAAACTATAATGGCGTGTTTTACATTTAAAAAATTTAATATTTCAATATGCTCATATGTTTGTGGCATTATTCCATCATCAGCAGCAATCACAATAAGTCCAATATGGATGGTCGAGACTCCAGCAACCATATTTTTGATAAACTTTTCATGACCAGGCACATCAATAATGGTAATACGTTCGTCCAGATATGCAAAGCCCAAATCTATTGTCAACCCTCTTTTCTTTTCTTCAATCAGCGCATCTGTATCCGTTCCTGTTAGAGCTTTGACAATAGATGTTTTTCCATGGTCAATATGACCAGCTGTGCCAACAACGACCTGCATTTCTACAAACCTAAGACTTCAACTATTGCGTTGAGGAGTATTTTTTCTTGTTTGGGGATTATTGATTTGAAATCAATGTAAAACTTATTTTTTTTGATATAGCCAACGACAGGAATATTTTTAGATCTAAACAAATTTGAAAGCTGAGATGGGCTCAACAAGGTAGATTCAAAACTAATAGCAATAGATTCTAAGGATTTATTTGGTAAGGTACCACTTCCTGATTCAACTTCAGTTTCAACAATATTTAGTTTGTGTTTTTTAAGGATTTTTTTAGGAATTTGATTTACAATTTTTTCAGCTCTTTTACGCAGAGATTTTCGTGAGGACATTAGTAAGGAGATAGCTAGGTTGTCGTTCAAGCATCCGTTTTGCATAGTTCTCAGAGTTTCTTCAAGGATTGATATGGTCCATTTATCGCATCTTACTGTTCGTGCAATTGGATTATTACGTATTCGTTTGATAAGAGCTTTACTACCAACAATTAAACCGCTTTGTGGACCCCCAAGAAGCTTGTCGCCTGAGAAAGTAGTTATGTTTGTTCCTACAGATACAACATCATTCACTATAATATTTGTCGGAATGCCTTTATGAGACAAGTCTAATATTTCGCCACACCCTAAATCTGCCATAACTGGAATGCGATTTTTTTTTCCTAAACCCACTAATTCAGAAATATCAACGTCTTTTGTAAAACCTGTAATTGTATAGTTTGATGTATGCACCCATAAAATAAGACCAGTATTTGGATTAATTGCATTTTCATAATCCTTGAGGTGGGTTCGATTTGTAGTACCTACCTCAACCATCTTACATCCACTTTTTGCAATCATATCAGGAATTCTGAATGAACCTCCTATCTCAACTAGTTGACCTCGGGAGATAATAACTTCTTTATGCTCAGCAAGTTCATTTAAAGAAAGGAGAACAGCGGCGGCATTATTATTTACAGCAATAGCGTCTTGTGATCCAACTACGGATGAAATCAATTCAGATATATGTTTTTGTCGATGTCCGCGCTTTCCTGTTTCTAAATCATATTCAAGGTTGACATAGCCTGACATTTTTTTTGATATGTTTGAAACTGTCTTACTACTCAAAGGCGCTCTTCCAAGTCCAGTATGAAGAACGATTCCTGTGCCATTTATTACCGACTTTATGCTTGGCATTGATAAATTTAACAACTTTTCGATTATTTCATAAGTTATCTCGTCGCGACTGAGAAACAATTGATCTTTTTTTGCAAGCTTTCTGTATCTATCAATTTCCTCTTTGATTTTAAACTTAATAAAACTTTCATTGTGAATTTTTTGAAGCCTTACTTTGTTCAATATTTCAGAGACAGAGGGAAGTTTATGCATTTTGTTATTTTTCATTTGAACTGTTTTTTAATTACTGGCTTTAAACATTAACCATGAAAATACTAATGCTGGAAAAAGCAAAACACCCATAAATGGGAAAACTGCATGCACTCCAATACTCTCTGCAACAATACCACTAATACCTGCCGCAAACGCTCCTATACCAAAGCTAATAAAAAATCCCATACCGTAGACGAAGCCCCGGTTGCGATTATCGGAGAAATCCGCTACTAGAGTATTACCAATAGGTTGATTGCTAAAGTAAACGATTCCAAGCGCAATTGATGCAAGAACTAATATTTCGTTTGTTACGACACCCAAAATCAACAATATTGGAATATTTATAAAGATTATTAATGTAAATGATTTCCTCTTGTCAAACTTTTCTCCAATTTTTCCACCAAAAAAAGACCCTGCCATTCCAGATAAAAACACTATTGTTGGAAAAATTCCTGCTTTTAATTCCTTAGGCAAACCAGCGAGGATGCTTGAAGTATTCAATGATAAATGAATCGGCATAAATGTTGTAAATCCGTAATAAGCCATACCTAAAAATGAATTAGTGATGAAATAATAAACCAATGCTCTTTTATTGCTCTTTTTGTTTGATTTTGTTTTGATATTAATATTTAATTTTGACTTAGATAATGTTAAAAGCGTAACTAGAGCCATGACTATGTTAAGCATGGCAAATAAAAAATATGCTGCTCTCCATGAAAATATCGAAGAAATTGATACTGCTAGTAGGGGGCCAATTGCGGAACCCAAAGATCCAAACATGGCATGTAATCCCATCCCTTTAGACACACTTTTTAAATTTTGAGAAATGATAGTTAATCCCGTTGGATGATATATACTGCAAAAAAGACCTAAGAGACTCAATCCAATGATTAAACCTAAAAAGCTTGAAGATATTGTAATTATAATTGATGATAGAGCAGAGCCAATTTGATAGGTGATTAGTAAGTTTCTTCCTCCAAAACGACGATCCAACCACCCTGCTGGAATTGCACCCAGACCAAACAAAAAAGCGCTTAAAGACACAGCAAATCCATAGATATCCAAACCTGCTGGGTAATCTTTTTGAATGATTAGAATGAGACTTGGCAAAGATAACATCATTGCGTGGACAAGTAAATGACTCGCTCCTGTAATGGAGATGATGATTTTTTCAAATCTGCTCATAAATAAAAAACCCTCATTATGGCGCAATAATGAGGGTAGTGTTTAAAGTTTTTTGTTAAGGCTATTTTTTTTCAGCAATGCGGATAGCTTTTGCACCGGTCAACTTTCTCATATAATTAAGCTTTGCTCTTCGAACCTTTCCACGTCTTTTTACAGTGATACTGCTTATCATGGGTGAATGGAGTGGAAAAATTCTTTCGACTCCGATTCCGCCAGAAATTTTTCTAACAATAAAAGTTCCTGATATATCGCTTCCCTTTTTACCAATAACTATTCCCTCAAACTTCTGAATTCTTTCTTTTCCACCTTCAACAACCCTAACATCTACCGAAACTGTATCCCCAGCAGAGAAGTCAGGAATATCGGTTTTTAAGTAATCTTGAACTATTGGTTTGATTTTATTAGACATTGCTTACTCCAAATTGTTATTATATTTTTTCCAAATATCAGGTCGTTTCAATTTTGTAACTTCAATACGCTGATTTTCTTTCCAGCTTTTAATCAATCCATGATTACCAGATAAGAGAACTTTAGGGACCCGCATTCCCTTAATTTCTCTAGGTTGAGTGTAAAATGGTGTATCAAGTAATTCAGAGGAAAAAGTATCTGTTTTTGAAGATTCACTATCATTTAAAACTCCAGGCTGGAGCCTAACAATGCTATCAATCATCATCATTGCTGGAATTTCACCACACGACATTACAAAATCTCCAATTGAATATTCATCCGTAACATATTTATCTATGACACGTTGGTCAATACCTTTATAGTGCCCGCAAATTACTACTAATTTTTCAACTTTTGTGTAATCCTGAGCAATCTTTTGATTCCAAATTTTGCCTTGCGGTGAAGGAAAAAGCACATTTAATCCCTCAATTCCATCAAGTTTGTCAATTGCATCATCCAGAGCTTTAAACAAAGGCTTTGCCATCATTACCATGCCAGGTCCACCTCCAAAAGGTGTATCATCAATTTGACGATATTTTCCATTTGAATAATCCCTGAGGTTAAAAATTTGTAAATCAACGATATCTAGCTCAATAGCTTTTCTTGCCATAGTATGGCTTAAAAAAGATTGAATCATTTCTGGAACAGGGGTAATTATTATTATTTTTTGCTTCAATTTAACAGTCCTTCAACTGGCGAAATTGTGACAATCTTAGAATTTAAATCAACGGATTCTATGAATTCAGGAACAACAGGGATTAAAACTTCCTTATTGTCCAAATTAGAAAGCACATAAACATCATGAGCAGGTAAACTCATCATATCAACAAGAGATCCTATAGTTTCTCCATAATTAGTAACTACTGATGAGCCGATTAAGTCTGGTGAGATTAGGTTGATAGGATCTTCTTCATCTACAGAAGCAAATAACAATTTTCCAATCATAGCTTCTGCATCGTTTCTTGTAGTTAATCCTTCAAAAAGGAAGCGAGGTTTTTTTTCAGATCCCGAAACATTAGAAATTTTAACATCATTCGTTAAATTTTTGTCAAACCCGACATATAGATCGTTATCAACGTACTCATTAAATTGCCGGATTAAAGGGCGAATATTAACCTCACCCTTTAATCCAGTAGCTTTAGTTATTTTTGCAATAGCAAAAAGGTTATTCTTCATTTACGTCAATAACTTCTAATCGAGCACGTTTTCCGCCCTCTTTTGCATTAATTGCAAAAAGAATTGTGCGTAGAGCAGAGACATTTCTACCTTTTTTTCCAATAACTTTGCCATAGTCTCCATCGCCAACTGTTAGTTCATAAATTATAGTCTGATCTGACTCGACTGCTTCAACATTAACCTCATCAGGTTTGTCAACTAACTTTTTTACGACTGTTTCAATAAGTGACTGCATAATTAATCTCCCTTCGATCTTTTATTATTTATTAGAACTATCTTTTTTAGAATCTTTTTCTTCCTCAGCGGGTGCTCCCTCCTCTGCAGGAGCTTCTTCCTCTGCTTGAGCTTCCTCTTCAGCGGATGCTTCCTCCTCTGCAGGAGCTTCTTCCTCTGCTTGAGCTTCCTCTTCAGCGGGTTTTTCTTCCTCTTCAGCGGATGCTTCCTCCTCTACTGGAGCTTCTTCTTCAGCGGGAGCTTCTTCCTCTGCTGGAGCTTCTTCCTCTTCAGCGGATGCTTCCTCCTCTGCTGGAGCTTCTTCTTGAGCGGGAGCTTCTTCCTCTGCTGGAGCTTCTTCCTCTACTGTAGCTTCTTC
>MDTE01028748.1_pt1 | contig 10064 bp, 7 predicted proteins | sample 811231 | NCBI WGS metagenome assembly MDTE01 (sample SAMN05326651, study PRJNA326480) | marine metagenome | isolation source: seawater | place: Indian Ocean: Red Sea | collected 2010 | reverse complement strand
TTCAAATTTAGATATGTAATTTATTCTTCAATTAGATACTTATTGTTTTTAATTTGGATAATTGTTTACAAAAATAACAAAAAAGAAGTGACTAATAATGCTGAAATTTTAATCGAAGACATAAACTCTGAAGATGAAATTAAAAGATTATCATTATTAAGAAATCATTTTAAAAAAACTTTGTTTATAACAAGTTTTAAGCCAAAAAATATAGACAACTTTTATTTATTTGAAAAATATAAAAGTTTAAATTTTGAAACCTATAAAACTTCTAGTTTGTTTCTGAATTGTTTGATTAAAAGTATATTTCTTTCAATTAAACTAAAAACAAATTTAGTAGATATAAGTTTTCACCTATTAAAATTAAATTTAAAATATAATTCTATTTTTAGCAAAATAAGAGGTGAATATTTATTACAAGAACGGCACTATAATACAAGTTCTATCAAAAGTTACTTATTTAAAAAATATGGTGGAAAAAAATATTCTGTTTTACAAAAAAATATCGCACAATTATTAGGCCCAGGAACGTATTGTACAGCTGATTGTTTTTTTTCTTTAGGAAATAAAACTTCTGAACTTGCTATAGTTTCTGGTGGAAAGTTTAAGGAAATATATCCTGTTGGATCTTTATTTATGGAAGCAAGATATTTTAATGAAAATGAAACAAACATTCCAAAGCTTGATCTTATTAATATAGCGTCAAATGTTAAAAATTTTTTAGATGGAAATGAAAATTTTTTAAAAAATTGGTATCTTCACTTTGAGTGGATTAGAAAATTTTCTGACGAATTTCCTAAATATAAAATTGCAATTAAACTCAAAGAAGATAAATTGCAGTATGATAAAAAATTTCTTCAAATTTTCAAAAATAGCAAAGTAAAAATTATAAAATCTTCTCATTCATACCATATAGCTTTTAATGCAAAAGCTATATGCACATTTTCCTCAACTATGGGTTTTGAGTTAATAGGAAATGGTCGTGATTGTATTTTTTTAGATCCACTAAATTGTAATACCTCTTTTTTACCTAAAAATGAAATTCATAATTTAATCAAAGTAACGACATATGAAGATTTTCGAAATGACACTATAAAAAAAATAACCAATAAAATTTCTAATAAAAATTATAATAAAAGTGATTATTGTTTGAATAGTGAAAAAACCTCTAAAAGAATAAGTGATTTTTTAAAATTAAATAAAAATTAATCAATCTAATTTCAATTTTTCAATAAAATAAATATTGGTGTACTGCCAAATCGGTAGTCCACTTTTTACTTTATTTTTTAAGAATTTATCCCAATAATTTACAACTCCTTTTTTTGAGAAAAGTTTTTGATCAAATTTATTTTGAGATATAACAATATCACCAAAAAATTCTTTACTTTCTTTTTTTCGCATCCAATTATTCTGTGGGGTTTGTATATATTTTTTTTGTGTATACCAATTGAATTTAGGAAAGATTTCATTCATAGATTCTCTCAGGGGTAATTTTGAAAGATTATTTTTAAAGAAATCTTTAAATTGTAAGTTTAAAAAATACCTGAAGATATGTTTATTTACATATGGACTTCTCATTTCAACAGAATGCATCATAGAAGCTCTGTCTAACATATGCAAATTTTTGGGCAGTTTAGATATTAATAATAAATCCAATGCTAAATTATTTAAATAAAAATTGTTAGTTTTAACTCTTTTTTTCTTTAAAATTTTATCAATATTAATTTTTGATCCATCTATCAAAGTTAAGTCTCTTTTTAATGAGCTGTTTCCACTTTTGTACAATCGAATGCTACTCTCATATCCTAAGAGGACTTCGTCTAAACCTGTTCCGTTAAATAAGACTTTTATCCCTTTTTGTCTTGCATATTTACATAATTTTGACATACCCAGATGCATCACACCCCCGATTGGTGCTTCGTTAAAATTTATAAGCTTTTCAAAATCTCTGATCATTTCTTTGTGTGAATAAATAACTTTATTAGTTTTCATTCCAAATTTTGATATTAATTTTTTTGCTTCGCCAAATTCAGAAAAATCTTTCCCATAATCTAAAGTAAAACATTCGCTTAATTTCTCCGATAACGGTGTATTTTTTAATAAAGCTAATAAAGAAATAGAGTCTAAACCACTTGAAACCGCTAACCCAACATTAACATCGCCCATGAGATGCTCTTTGCTAGATTTTGTTAATATTGAAATAAGGTTCTTACTGTTAGATGTTTTACTTTTTGTTTTATAATCTTTTTGAAAATTTGAAAAACTAGAATAGTTTAGTATTTTAATTTTTTTATTTTCATAAATACCGTAGTGTCCTGGTTTAATTTGATTAATAGATTTAAAAAATGTATTTTTATCATGGGCATAAAAATTAAAGGCTAAATAATTTTCAATTTCACTATAATTAATTTCTTTTTTTTCTGACAGTTTTAATAGAGGTTTTATCTCACTAGAAAATAAAATAAAATTTTTATTAATTTTATAGTAAAGAGGCTTCTGTCCAAATAAATCTCTAGCAAGAAAAACTATTTTTTCTTTTTTATCTATTACTATAAAGCTAAACATGCCATCAATATATTTTAAAAGGTCTTTTCCCCATTCTATATATGCTGCAAGCAAGACCTCAGTATCACTTGAAGTTTTAAAATTATATTTATGACTTAATTTTTTTTTTATATCTAGGTAATTATAAATTTCACCATTATAAATTAAAATATATCTTTCATTTTGCGAGTAGAATGGTTGATTAGATCTTTTGTCCAGATCTACAATTGATAGTCTAGAATGGTATAAATAAAAATTATTTGATTTTTCATGTTTATCAAAATCTGGACCTCTATGCTTAACAAGATTTGCAGCGTTTAAAAATTTTTTAAAATTTAATTTTTTTTCTAAATTTTCACCATATGCAACAACGAATCCACACATAAATTTTTTTTGAAAAATCTTATTTTAATTTTTCAGGTTTTTTTCCAATTTCTTCTATTTCTAAAGTTAATTGTTTCAATAACTTTAGATCATTAAAATCCATGCTTCCAAGATGACCTTTTTCATAATGCTTCTGTAAATTTTTATCAAATGTAAAATGTTTTTCTAAGTATCTTCCGCCTAAGGAGCAACTCTTTAGAGCTACTGCAATGCCTAGACTATGATCTGATATACCTGAAAACGCAGATTTATTAAAATTTGGAATTTTTACATCTGATAATAAAGTCGGGTACTCTGATATGCAGCTCAAATAAATAAAATTTTCATTTTTTAAGAAATTAAAATCCTTTTCTTCATTTGTTCTTACAGATATAAATGTTTTTTTATTTAATTTAATAATTTTTTTTACTAAATTAGGATTTTCTTTATGAGTTCTAGCAGCAATTTTCAAATATTTTGTTTTTAATTTTAAACACCAATCTAGCGTTTCCTCATTAAAAGCTGTTGCGAAAACATCAATACCTATACTTTTGCCATAATTAACTAATTGGGAAAAAGCTTCAAAACTTAACTCATTTTTTGACCTATCTATATTATCTTTACTAAACATATTGTTTTGAACAAGCTGAACCTTTGCGGCAGATGCTCCTGCTAAATATGATTGGAGAATCATCCTTTTGGCCATAACTAAATCGCCAGAATGTTGAGGAAATATTTCAGATACAATAAACATTTATAATAAATTATTAATTTTTTTTAATACAATCCTTATAGCTTTAGTCTCTGACTCATATGTTAATCCAGCAATATGAGGTGAAATAAGCACATTATCATTTTTTTTTGCATATTGAAGTAAAATATTTTTTCCTTCCAAAATTTTGCTTTCATTTGATACAACATCGGTTCCAAAAGCTGAAATGTGTTTATTCTTCATAAGCCTAACTAGATCTTTTTCATTGATTAACTCACCTCTGGCAATATTTATAATTATAGCATTTTTTTTTAACATTTTGAGTTTTTTGAGATTAAAATAATTATAATTTTCTTTATTCAAGCTTGCACAAATTATTAAACAATCAGTTTTTTTTAAAAATTCATTAATATTTTTATATTGCTTAACTTTTTTACTTTTATTTTTTTTATAGGGATCATAAATATGGGGCCTTGAATTCATAGAACCTAAATATTTCATTACATTTTTACCTATACGACCATAACCAAATATCCCAAATTTAAAGTTTGATAATTCATTTCCCCTTACAATGCTTTCTTGATCTCTCCAACCACTTTGGTCAACTATTTTAATTGCTTTTCTTAACTTTCTGATAGTCGCTAATAAAAGTAGCATAGCATACTCAGAAGAGGCATAAATTTTTTTTGTCTCTGATATACTATCTAATTTTATGATTTTAATATTTTTCTTTCTCACTGAGTCAAGATCAATGTGTGTTAATCCTGTTGCTGGTGAAATTAAATATTTTAGACCAGCTAAATGATCAAAATATTTTTTTCCAACCTTATTAAGGCCGTTTGTAGGTATAACCCAAGCTATAATATTATTAATAAGTTTTTTATTTATTTTTTCAATGTTATTTATATCGCAAAAAATAATATTAAATTTATTTAAAAGTTTCTTCTCGAATTCTGAAAAAAAAAATTTAGGATATGAAACTAATATTGTATTTCTTTTTTTTGAATTTATATAATAAATTTTATTGTCTACAAATCTTTTAAATGGCTTATTTTTACAAAGACCTTTTTCAACAATTCTTTCAACAGTATAGAAATCAGAAATTTCATCAATATTGATACTGTGAAGATTGTCCATTAAATGTGGCTTTGAAATTTTACCGACTCTTGAAAAATTTTTTACTATTGTATTTCGTCTCATAGCATAGATTGATCCATTTCTTACAAAACAAGGTTTAAGTTCTTGTCTTCTAGACGACTCACCTTCCTTCTTTTTTGGATCGTAATCTATAATATTGCCATTAATGATCCTCTTCATTCTGAGTGGATGCTTATCAAAAACTTGGGTCATACCAATTACTGAGTCGGATTGTGTTTTTATCAATTTTTTAAGAGCCAGGTCGATATGCATTCCTGTCCTCAATGGTGCTACCGCCGGAATCTCAACGATATAATCAAATTGTTTCTTGTAAAACTTTTCTGCCTCGATAACCGCATGTTTAAGTGCATCTCTGGACCAAGTATTATCTTTGGCCAAATGTTTTGGTCGTATGAATGGAACTTCTGCACCATAATCCTTACTAACTTTAGCAATTTCTTTACTGTCTGTTGAAACTATTAATTTAGAAATAAGTTTGGACTTTTTACCAGCATATATTGAATAGGAAATAAGAGGATGGCCACAAAGATTTTTTATATTTTTTTTTTTAATTCCTTTTGATCCTGCTCTTGCTAAAATAACTCCAAGTATATTTTTTTTAATCATACTAATATCTGATTGTATTTTTTCAAATTTTTTGAAATATTCTGTGCAATCATCCATTCAAAACTTGTATTGACCTCAAAAGCCGAAAGTTTGTCTAGTGCTTCGTGTCCTATTTTAAATTTCTTAATATTGCTAAAATTTTTATAGTTTTTATTATTATAAAGAATAAAATTCCCACTTTCCTCGTATAGCTCCTCTGATTCTACTTTAATATTAATTTTCTTTTTATTGCTAATTGTTAGCCTATTTAAATCATAAGTTCTTAAAGGTTTTAAAGTTTTACCGTTATGATTAAAAAACATTTTGTTTTGTGGGCTAACACCTATAACCATGTCTAGATCAAATATTTTCATACTATTTATTGAGTTATCTATGTGCATGTAGTTCCTAAAAGGACAATTTAATTTAGAAAGAAGAGTATAATCTGGTCTAAATCCCTTAAGTTTTTCAAATTCTTTTAATGCGGATTTTAATGAATTATCCAAAAGAACGTTTGTCATAGCTAATGAAGGATCTCTTTTAATAGCGATTAATTTAGGAGTTTTTTTTCTTCTAATATATTGCAATACATTACGATCCGGACTCGAAACTACTATGTGAGAAATTAATTTTGAGTTAGATAAATTATCTAAGGTCCAATCGATTAAATACTTTTTTCCAATCTTTTCAAAGATTTTTGAAAATTTATCATATTTTTCACCTCTTATTGGTATAAAAGCAATTGTTTTTTTTGTTTTTAAAGATTGTTTATTTTGAATTTCACTATTTTTAAATAAAATTTTATTTCTATTTACGAGAATTTTTTTTCTATTGTCTGATAAACTTGTACCATGCTTCCTATAATAAAAAAGTGGTATATTTATATTCATAATTTTGAATTTTTTTTGGAACCTTAACCAAATGTCAACTCCGTCTTGGGCAGTAAAATTTTCATCATACCCACCATTCAAAATAAGAGTTTTGGTTCTAAATAAAGTACAAGCACCATGAGCTGGCTGATCAAAAAGTTTTACACTTTTAAAATCGTGACGCCTGATAGTATGTAAAATTTTACCATTGTGATCTACCTCATAATAATCAGGAAATAATAATTCTATGTTTTTGTTTTTTTCCAATTTTGAATACATAATTTCAATAGCATTAATGTCTAACCAATCGTCTGCGTCTAATCGCATAATATATTTCCCTCTAGCTGCTCTGAGTGCTGTGTTACAAGATTTTATAAGTCCTTGATTTTTTCTAAAAATAGATGAGATATTTCTATTTTTTTCTGTGATTTTATTTATTATTTTTTTGGAATTATCTGTAGATCCATCATCTATTATAATAATTTCCAAATTTTTAAAGGTTTGTTTTATACAGCTATTTACAGCCTTAAGTAAATACTTGCCGTAATTATAGTTCGTAATATAAATTGTAACTTCTGGAGTCACTTTTTTTTATTTATTGCTTAGTTTAAACTGTTCTTCGTAATAAGGTATTGTTTTTTTAAGACCATCTTCAAGTGACCATTGCAATTCATAATCAAAATGTTTTTTTAGTGGCTTCGGATCAAGACTAATTTCGATTTTGTGTTCTCCTGGTCTCATCTTTGTAAATTTTTTATTTAATTTTTTGTTCCATACTTTTTCTAAGGCATTAATAATATCCAACACAGAACTGTTTTCACCTCTACCCACATGTATCACTTCCGTACCAACATTTTTTTTATACTCTATACCTCTCAAAAAAGTTTCGGTTACATCTTCGATATAAATATACTCAGATTTTTGTTTTCCATCACCATAAATTATGATTTCATTTTTCATTAGTGTATCCATTATAAAAGATGGAATTATTTTTTGATAATTAAAAGGAGCATTGAAGTCTGCTTGAAGCCATCTCTCTCGTGGCCCGTATATATTTCCTAACTTAATACACGTCACATCTAATTTATACTCATGGTTAAATAGTTGTGCAATTTTCTCTACCGCTTGCTTTGTAATTTTGTAAGGATTGAGCCATGTAACATCTGGTGTTGTAGGTATTAAAACTTTTTTAAAATTGTTTTTTTTGGCTAATTTAAGCAATTTAGTTGTGCCAAGTACGTTTGTTTTAACTACCTCTTCAACATCATATGTCGTTATGGTTTCTGATGTCCCTAATATTGCAGCCAAATGGATAAGGTGATCATAATTTTTGAATTCTTTTTCTATTTCGTCAAAATCGTGGATACTTACTTTTTTAAACTTTAAATTTTTATTTTTTTTACTTAATTCAAGTATTTCTTTGGATTGCCAAAGGTCGAGAACAATCACATTGTGGTTGTTTTTACACAATTTTTCCACTATGTGGCTTCCTATAAAGCCTGATCCTCCGGTAACTATAATATCTTTCATACTTTGTGTTTATTGATGTATAAATAGCGTTCATTTTTTGAACTTGCAAGTAAAAAAAGTTATTGAATATTAAGCAAATTTGTTCAAAAATTGAACATTTTATATATTAATGTTAAAAACAGTAATAACTAATTAAAAAACATTATGAATAATTTACTGCTATCAAATACAAACTTGATGATTACAAATAGTATTTGGAAAGGATTATTTAAAAACAATAGAATAATTTTTCATGAAAATTTTGAAATTTTAATACCATTAAGCAATAGTAAACTAATCGAAAAATATGATCATATAATTTGTGTAGTTCATCTTAATGATTTGGTTGAATTCAAAAAGAATAGTTTTTTTGATCTTATTGTAAATACAATTAAAAATTATCAAAATAAAAATTTTACAATTTTATTTTTTCTTAGATCTGAACAAAATTATTTTTTAGATAATAATAATGAGAAAATTATATTTAAACAGATTAGTAAGATAAATTCCAAAAAATTAACAAACTTGTCAGTTAAAATTTTTCTAGATAATTCGAATCATATTTTTGATAGAAGAAATGAAACTATATTAAGATGTCCATTTTCTTTAGATGGCCTCAGTTTAATAATAAATAATATACAAAAGATAATTAAATTAGAAAAAGTTAAACCATTTAAATTAATTATACTAGACTGCGATAATACTTTATGGGGAGGAGTAGTTGGTGAAGATGGTATTGAGAGTATTAAATATTCAGAAGATGACGACGGTAAGGTTTTTGAAAAAATACAAAAACACTTAAAAAATTTAAAGTCTCAGGGTATATTACTTACATTATCATCTAAGAATAACCCAAAAGATGTTTGGAAGGCTTTTTCAAAAAGAAATATGAAATTGAAAAGAAAAGATTTTCTATTACCAAAAATTAATTGGGAAGAAAAACCTGAAAATATTTATAATTTATTGAAAGAACTCGAGCTTCGAGATGAGGATGTTTTATTTATTGATGACAATAAATTAGAGAGAGAGAAAGTAAAAAATAAATTTAAGAGTATATCTATTTTAGATTCAAGCGATCCAATACATTTTTATGATAATTTATTATCACATCCAAAATTACAAATCAAAAATGTTCTTAAGGAAGATAGAAAAAAACATAAACAATATATTTTAAAAAATAAGTTTAAAAAATTAATAAAGTCAAGAAAAACAGATAGCGAAATTTTTTCCTCTTTGAAACAAAAAATAAAATTTGTAAATATCAATTCTTCTAACATTAATAGAGCTGAGCAACTTTTTAGTAAAACTAATCAATTTAATTTTTCATCAACAAGGTACAAAAAAAATGATTTGAAAAAGATTTCACTAAGTCAAAATTATAATTTAAAACTTTTGTCCTTGTCAGATAAATTTGGCGATCATGGAATTATAGGAGCTTTTATAATATATATGGATAAAAATTTCATATCTATTGAAGAGTTTATTTTGAGTTGTAGAGTTTTATCAAGAAAAATTGAAGAATTCATTTTATTATCTATATGTAAAAAGAATAGTAAGAAAAAAATTTTATTAAGATATATAAAAAACAATAATAACAAAATTTTAATAGACAATTTTATAATAAAAAATTCATTAAAGGAACATAAGGTAAAATTTAATAAAGAAAATAAAAGAAATACAAAATATTTAAATATTTTGGTAAACCAAAAACTTAAAAATGTCGAAAGATTCTTTTAAACAAAAATTATTAAAAATTTTTAAGGTAAATCTTAAAATTAAGGGAAAATTTAAGGAAAATTATAAAATTTACTCAGTAAAAACATGGGATTCGTTAGCTAATTTTAACATTTTGTTAGATATCGAAAAAAAATTCAGCATAAAATTTAACGGTAAAGAATTTAGTAATTTAAATTCTTTTAAAGAAATTTATAAAAATGTTAAGAAAAAAATTTGAAGAGGATTTAAATAATTTATTTATTTCTTTGAACATAAAGAGTGGCGATAATGTAATGCTTCATTCTAATTCAGCAGGAATAAATCAGTTTTCAAGTGGAAAAACCCAAAAAGAACTTTATAAAATTTTCTTTATAAAATTATTAAAAAAGATTGGGCGAAAAGGAACTCTTATTTTACCAACCTATAATTACGATTTTACCAAAGGCCTTTTATTTAATCATAACAGTTATAATAGCCAGGTAGGTTATCTGGGAAATTATTTCCTAAAAAACTTTAGAACAAAAAGAACTTATGATCCTGTTTTTAGCCATGCAGTAATGGGTAAATTACAGAGAAAATTTTTAAATCAAAAAAATTATGAATGTTTT
>MDTE01024266.1_pt1 | contig 10066 bp, 7 predicted proteins | sample 811231 | NCBI WGS metagenome assembly MDTE01 (sample SAMN05326651, study PRJNA326480) | marine metagenome | isolation source: seawater | place: Indian Ocean: Red Sea | collected 2010 | reverse complement strand
GGTCGAGAGCGTTGGCTCAATATCCGGAGCGGTCATAGCTACCGAAGTCTGTGCAAAGGACATGGTGCCGATCGAAGTCTGCCGGACGGCTCCGCGGGTGCTAAAAGTCGAAGTTGCCTGAACTCGATCCATCCGCGCCTGCGCCAATTGCATTTTGCGGCGGATCATCTGTCTTTTTGCCTGCGGTACTTTTCTGAGTTCGAGCGGCTTTGTAAGTCTGGGTTGTCGTTTGATAAATCGGGTGGTCAGGGGGCGTGGCGCTTTGGATTTGGCTTGCTGTAGGGGGTTGACTAACACTGCCACTGCGTGGAGGACTACAGCCAGCAGGGCAGAAAGAGCCAGCATTTTGTGAACCTGCCCGAGCAGACTCGATAATTTCAGATCGGATGTGGGACACGCAAAACGACTGGATTCGCTCATCGCGATTCACTCCAGATAAACTAGCGTTTGTTAGATACCACGAGATCTCCCGCGAGAATCTCGCCAAAGCCGATTTTAGACTGGTTGCGGAGTTTGCGGATCCGTAATGCCGCCGAAAACGAGTCGCACCAGACTACTTCCAAGTCACCTAAATGGATGCCGCTTCGAAAAGCTTTTAGCTTCAACTTCGGTCGCAAGCCAGATACAGCACCCTCATTAATATAAATAATTTTCGACCTGTGTAAAAGCGTATCTGTTTCAATATGGGTCACTATCCCTCGCACGGGTAGGTGGCGATCTACTGAAGGAAGCACCCTCCGGGGTAGTGCAAAGGTGAGATCGACCATTTTTCGCATATCTGCACCAGGACTCGATACGTACCAGCGATCCCCAAGAGTGAGCATTCTCTCGGCTGCCGTATTATGGTGTCTAAGGCGCGTGAAATCGGCCATATAGCGTTCCAGGAGTTCTGGAGGATTCATACCCGGATAGTTATATGGATTCAGCAAGAAAATTTCAGGATTATGGGCTATAAATGCTGTAGTATCAAGGAGTTCGGACCATATAAGACGCCCTGAACTTTTATCGCTCAGCTGGCACTCGATGAGCTGACTAAGGACCGGCATGGACAGCTTTTCGCTTCGACTCGGTAATAGGGCACCCCTGGGCGCTCGGCCGAATACCTGTTGGCCCGTTCGCGAAAAGAAATAGATATTGCGGTACAATTTCTCCGTTTTGAGTACGCTGATTTCCAGGTAATGAGATGCCAGAGCACGCGAATTGGAGAGGATGGAAACTCTTTGTATGGATTCCAACGCTTGCTCGGTTTTTTTGCGAAGTTCCAGGAGTAAATTCGGTAATTCGGGGCGCAGATATTCGGGTATTTTTTCGTAATCTATGCGATCCGAGATCCTTACGTGGACCGTAATGTTTTCTCCGGCAATACTTTGTAACGGATGGGTGAGTGGGGATAATGCCCAGATCCAGAGTACCGGCCAAGTGCGTAGGACTTGCCTAAGTCGGGCCCATTTAGGGATCGATCTCGAGGTCGCTCTTTTTTCCCTGTAGAATTCTCTCGCGGCCACGGATCCTGCTATTATCTTGATCGATGAGTCATTCTTAGCCGAAAATTTTGCATCTTTGCATCGAATGTTGGTAGCAGCGCCAATTTATCCCGAAGGGGTAGGTCCGTCAAGCGAAGATCGATGCGGTGTGGTATGGGTTGCAGCGGTTCAGTGGGTCCCGATTCGCTCTCGATTTGAAAGGGGAAGCCTCCAAAGCTGCGATATTTATTCGCAAGACGCGACTGCCAATCACAATAATGAGGCTGCTGATTTTCAGCCTGGCTGGTGCAATACTGCAACCGCTTCGCAGATTAATAGGTTTGGGGGGCGGATTTCGTTCCCCCTCACTTCAATATCTATATGTCCTTATTTATATGTCCTTGAACTTGACTACTGTCAAATTTGATCGTAGATTTTCAGGATTATGCTAATTGCCAGTCCAAAAGTCGATCGAGTGGTCGAATCGGTTTTTGTCTGGAGTCCAGTACAGGACAGTTTCCCGCAACGGGTACGCTACGGGAGCATCCTGTTTAACGAGTTAAGGAGCAGACCATGAGGAAAATTTGGTTAGGCTTGACAGTGGCTTCGCTGACTGCTGCCTCGGCTGTTTTTGCGGGTCCCAGTGATCCGGACGATAGGTATTTTGATCTGCCGAAGCTGACTCAGCCGCCAGTTCTCGATGGCGAGCGCGGAGCAGATGAATGGGCAGGTGCATTGGAGTGGGCTTGCTCGAATTCGCAAATCGTGGCTGATGGTGCGAAGTACGGTTGGCGTGAGCAAGAGACCGGTCGCAGCGATGTCAGCGCAAACCAGTTGAATCAGAGCGAAGGCGAAGATGCGAGCATCGCCCGCACCGATGATGATTATGCGGCTACGATCTGGCAGGCTTGGGATGACGACGGCTTCTACTACATCACCGAAGTTCGCGACAATGTCCGCGATGTCGTCGGTGGTGAGCGTTTGGAGAGCTGGTGGGAGCGTGATAGCATGTCGTTGTACGTTGACCTCATCAACAATAAGGAAGAGTCTGGTGAGGCCAACGGTTACGTTGCGATGAATATCATCAACTTTGTCGCCGCACCGCAGAATGCCAGCGCGGTAAATATCACTTGGGAGTATATCGTTGCGGGTTCCCGCGAGCCGACCCAGGATCCGGATGTGATTGAGGGTTTCACTTATGGTTTCCGCGATGCGGGTGATGAGTTCGGTGGTGAAACCGATTACGTCATCGAGGGCATGATGCCTTGGACTACGTTGATGCGGTTCAATCTCCCCGGTGCTCCGACCGTAGGCTCGGAAATGGGTGCCTGCTGGATCGGTCTCGATCCTGATAACGATGGTGGATATGGTGGTCAGCTGCAGTGTTGGGGCTGGGCCGATGATCCTTCGAATTATGCCACATGGATCTTCTCCGATATACCAGCCGGTCCGTCAGGAACCGCTGTTGAGGCTGATTCGTGGGGTCGGATTAAGACTACCTTTAACTAATAAGGGTTTGTCTTAAATTTTTTGAGGCCGGGGGGCGGATTTCAGTTTCGTCTCCCGGCCTGCTTTATTATTATAGTTTGACAAATACATTCCTATTTTTGCCTTGATCAACGGTCATCGTTTCGATTCATCTGGGGCAATACATGCGCATACACTGGTTTAAATCAATCGCTCTATTGGGATTGTTCGTCGGTTGCTTGTTTATCTCTAAGGTGGATGCCCAGCGGCACCCAGAGTCGGCCGGGGCGAGTTCGTACTATCGGCCCGATGCAGATCGAACTCCAGCTTGGCGCAAGCGACCGCAGCCGTTTTTGCGCGGCCCGATGGATCGAACGGAGCGCGGCCAAAATCGCCTCTTTCTCAACGCCGATGATGGCGTAGGGTATCTGAACTACGCCAATGAGAAATACCAACTGTATTATCGTGAGACTATCCCGTGGCTCATTCTGGCGGGGCGCCCTTTCTTTATGCGCAATGTCCAATGGGACCGCATGGGCAATTATATGGGGGGTGGATTTCAGCGCGTTTTTGCTTTTGAAGAGACGCGAGGAGATATAGATGGAGTGGGTTCCAGTTATATCGACCATAAGGGTTGGGGATTGAGGATAGGCCACTTTGCCTATAAAAGTTGGAATTGGACAAGTACTGTCGGAGATGATGTTCGGACGACTTTTACCCCGCTGACTTTGATTCAGAGCCACCTACCCACTGCTCGGATAGACATAGATCGTAATGGTAAAGATGAACTGACCCTTATGTATACACGCGGGGGGACGGGAAAGTTCTCTACGTGGGGCCGCAATATTGGTGATACTACCGATCCATTCCCCGTAATCGTCTATGGTTTGCACTGGCAGCATAGGTTTGGAGACTATGCCAAGGTTGGAACTACATTCCTCAATCAGTTGATGTCTTCGCCCGGATCAAAAAGAAGCGATTCGTGGAGGGGAGATCTTCCTTATGAGATGGTAGGACCGAAGACTATTAGAGTTTTTGTCGCTGATGATTCTCCTAAGGAAGAGAACGCATCGGCTCTAGTCTTCGGGGTCGATATCGAGATAACGGGCATGGTCAATGATGAAAAAGTCAAATTGACCAGCGTTCGAAATGTACCTGGATACGATTACGATTCGCGTCTGGAGCCGATTTCGGTTGAAGGTGGGACGATAACGGCTTCAGGTGCGAGAGAGGCCACGGGGTCTGAACCGATCGTTTACGAATTTGCGATTCCGTCAGATGTTACGGTTCATGCGGCGCGTTTCGGCGTTGATGTTGCCGGCGATTTTCGGATTGGCGTGAGGCAGATTCACGGCTTGTATTATACCGATCGCAAAGGTGCGCTGAAAATGAAGGACACCGAATGGCCAGCTTCATTTGTGCCTTCGGAGGCAGTCGGTCGCGACCCGCACAAATGGTATATACAAGAAGGTGAAGAGCCGTATTTTACGTTGTACCGGTCAGAGGGAAGGGAGAGTAGTAGAAATACAATCTGGGTCGATCACGGTATGCCTACCGGACAACGGTTAGCATCGATAGATTGGACGGCCAAGCTTGCAGGTCTAGATCTCAGTGGTGAAATATCGCGGAACAATCAGAGTTTCATGTATCCGATTGGCAATAACGAGGGTGAACGCAGTGCTTCTGAATCGCTTGCCTACTGGCTAAATATCAAGAAAACGCTTGTGAGGGGGCTGTATCTCGGCGCTGAAATTTATCGAATGGATCCGGATTACAGCGGGGGGTACGACAGCTATCGAGGTGGTTTGTCTTTTCATATGGACAGACAAACCGGGCCCAACAAGACTAAGTCCCAGACGCAGGAATACAGTCTGGTCGAAGATAATGATGATGATGATATGTGGCCCGATGAATCGATGAATGAAGTGCCCGTTTTCGGTGACGTTTTCCCGGGTTGGCCTAATTCGAATGTGTATCCTGGCTTGGATCAAAATTCGGATAATATGGCTGATATCGATCGAAACGAGAATTTTATTGCCGATTGGGAAGAAGCGTTCGTCATGTATGATGCCGATCCTCCAGATTATGTCTATGGGATCGATTTCAACAATAACGGATATCCCGATTTTCGGGAAAACGACGATCTCCCGGATTATCCCTACAAAAGAGACCATATTGGCAAGCATCTGGTTTTACAGAATGAGTTGCTTGGCCCGTTGGGCAAATCCTTGAGCGTTGGCGGCTACAAGGTCCGAGAGTCGGCCGGAGGCGGTAGATCCGAAGCGTTGTATTTGCGCTATGCTTATGAATACGCTAAGTCGGGTAAGGGATCGATCAATATTGACGTTGACCTGAAATCGGTCAAAGATAATATCGAGGATCACAGCTACGTGTACGTAATTCCCCCCGATGACCCGAATATTCTGCCGTGGCTTAATAGGCCTACTACTGCTCCCGAATATGATGGAGTTCTTGGTCTGAGACCTGCTACGCCTGATATGCTCAATATGAGAGATAGTCGCGTGGTAAATAGTTTTCTCAATATAGATCTCGACTTTAGCAGCAGGTGGTCGATTTTTAATACGGTTCTATTTTACCAGAACAGGATGGCTGCGATAGAAGGCACTACCGATAGCGAGGTCGGGCAGTTGGCAGATACGCATACGCGCGTAGCCGTTGTAAACAAAATAGAAAGCACGTTCAAATTATTCGGGTGGGACTTTCGCCCGAGGTTCAAACACCGTCTGCGTCATGAGACGAGCGATTCTATTCCCGTGCGCACGGATTGGAGTTGGCCTCTGGATACCGAAGTGGCGACCAGAGTTTCGACCTCCGACTTCATTCCGGTGCTGACTGCCGGGCATGAACTCACGGCTAATTCTCGCATCATGCTGGGCGTACAGGGTTTGCCCCTGCTGCCGTTCAAACATGTGGACTGGCGGCATTCGGTCAATTCGTACGATTCCCATGACTATCTGATCATGTTCAACATTCAGCGTGAATATTTCGGCATTCCGGATAATTCGATATTCATAGGATACCAGAAATCTAAAAAGGTATTTCCGAATGGAAGCCAGCCTCAGATAGATCGCAGTGTGCTCTTTGTCGAACTGATGTCACCGTTTTAATCGTCAGACTAAGGCAGCTTATGCAAATTCGAACATTTTCATTACTGGGGATGCTTTCCCTGACCTGTATCGTTGGTTGCGGTCTCATTCCGAAATCCAAACACCGCGAATACTTCGTTAATGCGCAGCCTCAGATCTGGGAAGACACGCCCTCCTACTATGTCGATCCTGTAGACAGTTCGATGGTTTGGAGTAAGGGGGGGGTGGTGGTAAAGATTCGCCACCTTGATGATAAAGCATTGAATGAGCAATTCGACCCGAAGGTAAATCCATATACTTTCGGCGATTGGATCCACCCCGAATTGGGGTATACACCGCCTCTGTGGACGGTTTTTCACGTGACTATCATCAATCGGACTCGTGAACGCGTAGAGCTTGATCCGACCAGCACGACACTCGAGTTCGATACAGGAGAAGTCTACTATAGTCGTCAGGGTGCTGGGGTTTGGTACTCGCCAGAAGAGTTTTTTGATTACAGCTATGTCCGCTGGAGTGGCCGAGACGGTAATACGGCCTATTTTGCGAATTTCGATCGTAACGATATTTGGCGTCGGACCGAATTTTTACGGGAAAAGCCGATTAAAAAAGGTGGCAAGTACGGTGGAATGTTGACTTTTCCTCCGCTTCCGAAAGATGCGCGGAGTATGACGCTCCGAGTTGATGGTTTCATTCTCGCTTTTGATCGCTTTGCGGTAGGTTACGGAAATCCGACAGAATTTACAGATATGTCCTTTACCTTCTCGGTTGATCATGGAGTCCAATTTGTCGAGTGATTCAGTAAATCCGGGCTTGGAGGGAAGAATGCCGATGAAGCACGTTATTGCAATGTTGCTGTGTGCTATGTTTTGTGCATGCGGTGGGTTGAAATATGCTGCTCTGAATCGTACTTCGGTAGAGAATCCGCCAAAGAGTAGAGTTAAGGTTTACTTGAAACAGTTACCTGTTACGAGTAAGGCAGCAATTGTTGTTGCGCAGGCCTCGGTTGGTAGTGGCGAATACCAGAGCGGAGGCCGCTCCACCAACGAATTGGCAAATCAGGGCAGGGCGCTGATAGAGATTTCCCGACCTTCGCGAATTGAGGATCTCTCTGGGAGTGTTCTCCGTGAATTGCGCAAAGACGAAATTCGCACGCTGGTGGTAGGTGATGAGGCGATCACAGAGATAAAAGATGTCCAGGTAGTGGAGAATCCATACATCCTTGTTTCGCCAGAGGATCCGGAAGCGCAATTGGAGATTTCCGGAAATATATTGATAAAATCCGAACGGGTTAAAAAGAAGTTCACGTTAAAGACGAGCAGTGTGGTATTGGAGCTGTCTATCAAGGATCTGGCGACTGGCAAAGTCGTACCAATGCTACCGTTCAGTATCAGTCTCAATATGATATTTAACTCGAGGGAACTCGAAGAGGCGATTACGCTGGCTGTAGTCACAAGCCTTACGCAAAAGGTATTATTCTAGCGGATAGCAATTGCATAAATTCCTTGGTCTTTTCTTGCTTTTTTGCCATTGTGCGATAGATGCGGAACTCAGAGTAGGAACATTTGGAGATATTCAGATTGATGCCAATGCCTATGAGTTATCACGCTTGCATTACACTGAAACTGGGAATGTGGTGTTAGATACTATCGATTCACATGAGAATTTGGCGATAGGTTCTCAGGTCCAGAATCAGTACGGTCGTAGTGTGCCGCTTGCAGATGGTAGTATTGCGCTTGGTGATTCGCTGAACAGTCCGTCCGAGTGGTTGTCGAGCACGCCGAATGTATATGGGACCCAGTTTACTTTGGACCTTGGGGTCAATCGCGAGATTTCAAGGGTCAAAGTTCGGGCTGGTGAAACAGCATTGCGAATTCCAGAGTATTATATCCGGGGTTATCGAATTGAAGGGGCGTCGGCTGACAGGCCGGAATTATGGTATGAACTGGCGGTTTCCAACAACAACGATAAGCTTGATATCGATTCAAGTGCAGACAATACCTGGGTCCGGGTCGATGATAGCGGGGCACCTATTTCGCAAGTTATACGTTACATTCGTCTGACGATCACCAAAGAGGATCGTTCTAACTGGATTTCGATTGGGGATATAGAAGCTTACGGGCGCGGATATGTTCGAAATGGTGCCATAGAATTCAACTTTGAACTACCCGGACAAGTAAATGTCGGCAGACTGCTATGGTCTGTCGATCAGCCCGACGAAACAGAGGTATATCTTCGAGTTGGGGAAGATCGTCGGACCTATCTAGCAAATAGCTTGTACGAAGGAATAGAGCCGATAAGCAATATGCCATGTGCGTTGGAACTGCGTACCGCAGACCCAGCCCAGACGCCGGCTCTGCGCAATCTCAGAATTGAATACGATCCAGTCCTGGTAGCCGCGCAGGCGGCGGGTTCGGTTACGCCCCGGTCGGTCGAACGGGGTGTGCGAACTCGAATAACGTACGCGATAGATCTTGGCATTACAGAAGCGGACTACGGTGTAGACCGGATCCTGCTTTCTGGGATGCCAATAAGTATTGTGAATGTCTCGGCCAATGGGAGGACTTTGTTGGGGCCAGGTGCGGGTCAGGCGGAATACTGGTTAGGTCAAAGTGAACAGGGGGCTATCATTGGCTTTGCAGAAGACGCAATCGGGGTGGGTGAGTCCACGGTAGAAATCGAAGCCGATATCCTCTTATTAAATCAGGAGACGACACTGGGATTTAGTGTTGGAAGCAGTCGTCAAGAAGCTGCGGATGGTTACTTGAACTGGCAGAATGGAAGGCGGGACGAGTCCTTACGATGGACGGAAAATACCGGAAGAACGGTTCCGAGTGTTCTGGAATTTGAGATAGAGCCACAGCCCTTTAATGCATCCGCTGATTCGCCTATGTCGCTTAGTTTCGTATATACCGATGTGCAACCCGATACCGAAATTGAGTTGAGTATATACTCGCTGGATGGTCGGCGTGTCGCTCGGATGAGAAGAGAAGGCACGGGAACCGGAGTCTTTTCCTATCGATGGCAGGGCAGGGACTCAGACGGTCGGATCGTCGAACCGGGTTTGTACTTGTTCGAGTGTCTCGTTGCTGGCGGGCTTGAAATGAGACTTTTGCGTCAAGGGACTTTTAGTGTGGCATATTGATAGGAGAATATGGACGAATGCGTTGTTTATATTCTTCGCGGTCATACCTGCTGACGCAGCCTTCGAGGTTATAGGGCTGTCTGCCCGAACGGTGGCGCTTGGATACGCTACAATCGCAGAAGGACAAGATGCAACGGGCATTTGGGGCAATCCAGCGAAGCGAGAAACGGATGTCAATAACGGGATGTGGAGCACTACGCATGGCATTTTATTTCCAGGGATTGATGAGGCGCCCACGGTTTCTAGTTTGACTGGAGCTATACCCTTTTGGGGAGGAATCGCGCAATTGGGGTGGTCGAGTCTTAATTCGCCACTTTGGTCAGAGCAGGTTGCAGTACTGGGTTTTGGTCGGTCGATTAATTCGCGCTTCTCGTTGGGAGGTAGTGTATTGTCGGCGAATTGGTCTGCCGGGTCACTCACGCACAGAGGCTGGGATGGGATGCTCGGGATGTTGTACGAAGTGGGATGGATTTTGCCGCGGGTATATATGCGAATCGGATTGAGTGCGGAGAATATTCTCAGTAATTCGGTTTCGATTGCCGCGGGCGGAGTCGGGCGGAGAACCAAGATGCGAGGCTCGTTTTCGCTTCATTCTAGGACCCAGCGAGTTTTATTTGGATTTGAGAACAGTCGATACGGGACATTGTGGCGAATCGGTTACGAGATTGCGACCACTGGTTGGGGGATGATTTTGGTGCGATCGGGGATGACAGTAGATGTGGTTCAGCAGCGTCTGCGGGAGTTGAGCCTCGGCTTCGGGCACAAGTGGCGCAGGGTCCAATTTGATTATGCTTTGGTGTACAATACTTTTCTGCAAAACAGACGCGGAAGCCATTGGGTTACGATTGGGTTTAAATAGTGATTTTTTTCGTTTAGAGTTGTGAGCG
>MDTE01199993.1_pt1 | contig 10067 bp, 6 predicted proteins | sample 811231 | NCBI WGS metagenome assembly MDTE01 (sample SAMN05326651, study PRJNA326480) | marine metagenome | isolation source: seawater | place: Indian Ocean: Red Sea | collected 2010 | reverse complement strand
CTAATGGATCTAATTTGGATCCATAAGTGTGGGCAATACCAACACCAAATCTCTTAACTCTTAGTATAGACCCAATTGGGTAAATGTTAAGAACACTGATTAACTCATCATCATTGATCTTAATTGTAGATCCTACAGAAACAGTAGATGGAATCCTATCAACATATATGTCATCAACTCTTCCAGTAACTACTGGATTAGCAGTCATTGATTTTGCAAGACCAATAGTTTCAGTCTTTACACCAACCGTAAAAGTATCTTGTAGGTGAACTACTGTTTCGTTTAAACCAGAAATATTAACGGTAGTTTCATCTAAGAAATCATAGTATGGGTGATAGGTTGCTTCAACAGTTTGATCATCAATCCACTTAAATACTGCATTCTCATATCTATCAAGATCAGTCTCAAGTGCAGTTACTGCAAAACCAACTAATGATTTAACTTGAGCACGGAGACCTGTTCCATTGGTATCAGTATCATCAAAACTGGTTACATCACCAACTTTATAAGAAGAACCACCATCTAATACAACAATATCATCAATCTCACCGACAGTGATTGCTTCAATAGTTGATAATTGTCTTAGGGTTTCATTTGATTCAATAATAAAGTCATTATCAGCATTTTGATCACCTACCTTATATGGGAAAGTATTTCTTGATAACTTAGAGTTATTAAAATCAAATTTCTGATTCAATGAAGAATTATCACTGATATATGGTGATCTGTAAGTCTTTCCAATATAGTATGGGAAAGAAGGTTCAAGTACATTAGATTGCGTACTTCTAGTTACGGAAGCAAAGTATGCATAAACTCCGTTAGGGAATTCATTAGTTTTGCAGAATCTGCCATTATGAATATCAAGATCGCCATTTCCAGTAAAAGACCAATCATCAACAAAATAACCTTCCGCAAATTCATTGGTAGAAGGACGATCAACAACATTAGAAGCATCTAGTGAGTATCCTGAGGTTAGTACTTTTACATTAGGACCTAACTCAGATGGATCGGTAAATCCGAAAGGACCATAAATTGGGTTGCCATCATATGCCCATCCAATGATTGGTGAATGCTTTGATTCAACATCATTAAAACTATCTGCTATGGTTGGGGTATAACCAATAGATCTTAACGCTAGACCGTCTTCTGCAGAACTTACATCATAATTCCCATTTTTGATTCTAGAATCAACAGTAAGTTTTCTAATTCTAGGATTGAGAACACAATTCTTACCTCTGGATACGACAGTTACCTCTGTAAGGGCATCAACATATCCAATACCAGGATTAATGACTCTAACTCCCTCCAATTGATGCAGATCATTTATTACTGCTCTTAGAATCGCACCATTCCCAGTTTTACCATCAGTTGAAGTAACTACGATATCTGGAACTGAGAAATAATTTCTTCCTTTGTTTAAAACTTGAGCTTGATCAATTCTACCATCGACAATGATAAGTCGCACAACACCACCATCACCAGTTTCAACAGATACTGATGGAGTTTTGGTGTGGTTAAGAATTGTAGAACCATATTTTGTTCCAGAGTTGGATAGTTTTACATCTGTAATTTTACCAGTAACAACAGGAGTAAAATTAAGAGTACCAGAAACAGTCGAACTAAATGAAACTTCTGCTTCTACTTTAATTTCTGGATATGCAAATGTGTGCTGTTCGGTTCCTTGAGATGTAAAGTTTATATAATTATTTCTCTTAAAATTATCAATATTTTGTGTAGTTCCAGCATCTGCTAGGCGGAATGAATCGTCATCAATCTTAATTACATAGTATTGATTATTAAGATTTAATCCACCAATACCACCAGGGGCACCATGAATTGCAGCAACTTTGTCGCAGGTATAGTTGTTAGTTGCTGTTGAGCAAGTTTGGTCAAACTGAATAGGACCAGGAGCATTTGAAATAACACCAGCAATTCCAGTATCTAAAGTGTTAATCTTAGCGACTAATTTACCACCTTGAGAGTGACCGAACAGATAAACATTGTTGATAGTTTTAGTACCACCTTGAGCTGCAATATAAGCATCTAAAGAATTCTGAACCCAACCAACTGCCGCTCTTGCATAAGGAAGGTTATCACCCATTAGGAATGTTGGTGTCTCTGTACCAACACCAGGTAAATTAAACTGGAGTGAACTAGAAATATGGTCTTGAGGATATGCAGCAGCGAAGATGATCTTATCTCTTACATTAAGAGTGGTTGTATTCAGGAAAGTATCAAGTGCAGTTTGTGCTGCGTCTGCAATGCTTCCAGATCCGACTGTGCCATGGAATACAACTACAACATCAAGAGAACTTGCTGCGACACCTGTGGGTACATACAATTTACCCATAACTGGATAAGATGTACCATCAATGGTATGAGTTTCGCCATCTGCTGGGACGATAGGGAACTGTGCGTTTGCAATAGGACCAGATGGATTACTTGAACCAATAAAGTTTCTTATTTCTGATTGAAGTATGGCACCCTCTGGAGTTTGCTGTGCAAATTCTGCATGTCCTGCAGCATCAACTGTTTTAATAGTTGCTGTAGCATTAGCACCATTTGCGACAATATCATCATAGTAATCCTGTAACCAAGCTGCTTGATTTCCACCACCTGTTCCATCATTTAATGCCTGGGTGAACAATATTGGTGCATTGTGTGTGCTAGTCCAACTTTCAAGACCGATTGTATAATATACTGATGAAGAATTATTGGTAGTGCCAGTATTACTAATCGAATATTCTACTAAATCACCATGACCGAATCCATGATTTTTGGAATGAATGGTGTCATAAGCGAGAGAAACATCTTTTGGAAGTACTCTTACCTTTCTATTAGAGTATCCAGATCCAGGTTCAATAACTCTAACAGATTGGAGTACCCTTCTTGAAGCGGTTCTGAATTTATGAATACCAGATGCATTAGTTGCGGTTGAAATACCAATGGTATTGATACCACTGAGAGCATCACTACGAGTCTCATAAAGTTGAATTGTTCTAGAGTTAACAACTCTTACATTGTATGGAGCGCCAGTTGCAAGTGATCCAGTGGATACATTACTGTTTGATTTAAATGGACCAGTGCCGATTGGACTATTTCCGTTACTATTGTAGAAAACAACTTGTCCATTTGATAGGAAATGGGGTTCTTTAAAAGTAATAGTTTCATCATCTTTGGATAATCCACCAGAGAAGAAGATGTCTCTACTATCAAAATTTAATTCTCTAAATCTAGTACCCATAACGGGTTCAAGTTTACATCCTGTTCCATTACCACCAACTAATGATATTGAAACAACATCATCAATATCAAAACGATGTGGGTCAACTAAGATTTGATCAACAGAACCTTCAACAACTGCTTCTGCAACAGCATCTACTCCACCATTAGTGCTTCTGTCTAACTTAATATTAGGAGGATTGATAACATCATAACCCTCACCTTCATTGAAGACTTGAACTTGATCGATTGGTCCATAGTAAATCGCATCGCCTGAGATTGGTGTAGTAATTTCAACACCATCAATAAGCATACCAACCTGGTTAGTTACAGTCTCACCAGTCCCAGAAACGAATAAATTCTGAGTAAGTGGGAACTTTCTTAGAATGTCATTAGCAGCTAACTTCTGACCAAACTGAGATTTCCTGAGGAATTTGTGAGTAGCGGTAAATGCTAATCCATCTGGTTTGAATCTAACCGCACTAGCACTATGACCGATTAGACCTCTTGAAAGATATAATCTAATTTTACCAGGATTTTTGTTGATAACCTCAATAAAATAAGCATTTCCTTCAGTTAAACCAGTAAGAGGATGTCCACCAGCGTCATAAACAACCTCATCTCCAGTAATAAATGGAATTTCTTTTCCAGTACCATCAATAATAGTATCATAATCAAAGGTTGTTGCTACATACCCTTCTAATTCATTCTGAATATCATTAGAAATAGTGGTTTGTATCTTTACTTCTTCTGGAAGATCATATGATGGTAGGGAGTTGGATGCAACATATGCATTCTTATCAGTCTCACTGTAGAGATTGAGTACATCTGATAAGACCTGATCATTACCACCTTTGATTTCAATATAGTTACTAGATGCTTTGTTTAGTTTTCTTCTAATATCATAGTATAGACCTTGTAGAGGAGTAAATGCGGAAAGACCATTTACAATGATTTCATTTCTAGTTACATCAATATTTGTAATTAATGCGAATGGTGCAACTACATTATCAGAATTACGCTGAAGAATCTCAACACTATCACCAACTTTCAAACTAGACTTATCAATGGGAGATATCAATGCAAGAGTAGAACCACTTATTTCTCTAATTTGATATCTGGAACTAGTATTGTAAATCCAGGAATTGGCAAAAATTTGCTTATATGTTGGTTCATTAGATGGATTAAGAATCTTTTCACCAACATTCTTGACATATATTCTCTGTCCTTCGTTAACTAGAGAAATATCAGAGACAGTTTCAAATTCAGAGAGTACACCAGTGATTCTTAATTCAACTCTCTTTGTAATATCACCATCTTCATATCCAAAAATAACTTCATCAGATCTCACATCAGATCCAATACCAATATTGGTGGATATACCTTCACAGTCAAAGAACTGATTAACAGATTTTGACCCATAAGTTACAGTATTATCACCAACTAAGACATATCCCGTTTGCCCAAATCCAATAGTAGAGTCAACAGTGATGATTGAAGAACCAATAGATACAGGTTCTTGAACTTTAGTTCTGCCAGGAATAGTAAATGTTCCTTCGATTAGATCTCTATCATTGTATCCAACGAATAGTGAAATCTTAAAGTAAGACTTAAGTTCTGAAGTGCTAATACCAGATCTGGTAAAAATTTCAACTTCAGATACAGATGCAGTGGTAGATGGATCAGTTGATTTTGTAATCGTTTGACCAACCAACTTCTGAGGATCACCACTGATCCTATCAGCAACAATAACTTCTCTACGGATATATTCTGCACTAGAAGGTTTAATGAGTCTTTCTTCTAGATCAAGAATAACTGCAGCCTCACCAAACAGAACCTTCATGAGGATTCTGATGGATTCTTCAATACCTTTAGATTGATAGAAAGATCTAGCGTGCTTTATAAAGTTACCAACATCTAAGTCTTTGGTAAAATCATTGTTCTCCAATCCAGGGAGAAAAGTTTTCTTGAGTTTTTTATAGAACTCTTGGATAAAAAGTACACTTAAATTAGTTACTTCTACGCCAGAAGCATGACTTGCTGAACTGGTATCTTCAAATTTTAGATTTTGACGATTGACATAATCGAAAGAAGTTGCAATTCCAACATTGTAACCAGTGACACCACTGAAACCACGGATGAGACCAGTAAACTCAGTGTCAGTTTTACCAGTATAAGAGATGATTTCATCATCAATCTTAAGGAGACCATACTCATCAGGATACCCCTTTGTTGAAGTAACACTTAGAGTGGTAGATGATGCATCAATATCTGAGGAGAGAGTTGTTTTTCCATAAACAACCTCAGGCACAAGATTGTCAGACTTAAGATATTGATCTAGATTATCAATTAAATCTGAAGGTCCACCCTGAAATTCTTGAGAAATATAATATTGTTTGAAAAATTCAGTCGCATTCTCAAAATCAGACCTGACAAATTCAGGTAATTGACTTTCTATGATTTTGTTAATTTGAACTCTTTTGTCAATCCCTATGGTCATTTATTTCCTCTCTAGTTCTCCGTTAGAGTAGCTTGATGTGTAATAGTCTCTTGAGAATATGACGCCAGAAACATCTTCTCCAGAAGCAATTACATCTTTAACCATATTTATTCTAGAATTTGAAACATCAAATGTGATGTATAAATCCTTCAATCCAATAACATCGTTAGATTCTGGGAACGCCTGGATCTCAATAAGATCATTATCTGCAACAGTTGAGGTGATATTAATAGTATTCAGTAATATTTCACCCTTGTGGTAGTCAACAGTTCCTACAGATTTCACAATAACTTTTAGTTCGTCCTTTTCATTACGAGAAACCGCACTGATAATACCCTTATTACTGCCATCTAATTTACCATCAGCAGTCTTATTGGGAACATCAGTTAAGAATACCAAATCAGAAGAACCTCCTACAGTGAATCCAGTACTCTTGATATTATATCCTTCGGGGTTGACGTGGAATTTATTACCGAAGCATAATTCATACTGTGCAAACTGATTCTTCAATGCCTTTAGATCTCTTCTGATCTTGACCTTAGTAATGTTTGAAGTAATTGCATTATCAACTCTATCGATCAACTGTAGGATCTTACTGTACTTGAACCTTCCACCAAACTTGTTGATGTCTACAGTTTTTGAATAAGTTGATAAGGTATCTGTAATACTTGCACTTAATTGATCGGGATTTGATACTTTTGAGGTATCATAGTAGATCGTTGAATCGAGTTCAACATAAAGAATCTTAAGATCTACAATTTCTGAGTTAATTCCAGCAATTGCATAATTTTTTAACTTGTTTTTGATTTGTTGCTTATCAAAATCAGAAACATAAGTACCATTTTTTGGTTTGATACTGATTTGCACCTTACCAAATTGTGGTGGACTTAATTCTTCACCACCAATTACAGCAACAGACTCAGTTTGAGGGAAGATTGACTGAATAATCGCCTCATAGTCACGCCCTGTAACCGCTCTGTACTGCGAAGAGTACAGTCTAGGGGCAAAGTACTTGATAGAGCGTACATCCTCTATCTCAGCGCCATTTCTAGCGCCATTGACGGTGTTAACAACCACTCCAGCAGCAGGTAAAACAACTTTACCACCCACTTGACTCTGGGGTTTATCACTAAATGAACCTTGGAAACTAAATTCCCTTGCTCCATTGCCGTCTTTACCATCAGTTACGATATATCTGACTGTAATGATGCTTCCATTCTCTAATTTTTTGCCAAAAATACCATCACCGAAGAGAATTTCAAAATTTTCATCACCAATTTCTTGAATAAAGAAGATTTCGGAGGTTTTTTCAATATTTAAGATGTTGTCAACCATTTTCCATTCTCTTCCCAACACTCCTGCTTCAGTAGAAACAAAAACTTTAATGGTTGAGGTGTCAATATTGGGGTTAGAAAGTATAAAGCGTTGATCTTTCCCATTGTTTGCCCTAAATCTGCTTTGTAGGAAGGTTCCTTGATGAATTTGAATTGGATTTTCAACACTTCCAAAGGTTGCAACCTTTTTATCAGTACCATCAGTGTTTTTTCCAACAACTTTTACCGAAGCATGATATTCTTCAGTGGTTGAGAAGGTAAAAGTACTGCCCTCAGATACTCCAACAGTGACTAAACCTGGATTTAAGTAGATAACAGGTTCAGAAGTGTCGGTTTCAACCTCAAAATGCACTTCAGCATGTGCTGCAGTCCTTGATGTAGGTACATAACCAATGTTTCGTGCTAATGAAACCACATTTTCACGAATTGAAGCGGAATCTAAGAACGATTCATTAGCAACTAGGTTCGCATTAAAGGCATTAATGTAAGTATTGTACGCTAAAGTGTCAATTAGAACCGAAAAGTTGGACCCTTCAAAGTCAAAATCAGTAAAATTGCTGTTTGCACGAAGAAAATCCCGTATCTGGGCTTTTATTTCCTCAAAATCTAAACTTGTGTACTGTGTAAATGGCATATTATTATCTGGTAGGCTCTAAGAGGAAGGTAAATTCTTGTGTTGGAGCATCAAGTCCAACAATATCAAAGGTTACAGTCACATTAAATGCATTTTGATCAATATATGAATCAAGATTAACCCTTAAGTTTGCGACTCTAGGTTCATAACGATTGACAGTTTCATTAATTTGGTTCTCAATAATGCGTGGAAGACTTGGAGTGTAGTTTGCAAATAGACTTCCGCGTATATCAGTACCCAAATCAGAGTTAAAAAACCTTTCTGTCGGAATTGTTTCGACTAAATTCCGTACTGCTCTTGTAATTGCGCGTTCATTTACCAAGACAGGTAGGTCTTTTGTAACAGGATGTGGTACAAAAGAGAAACTAATGTCTTTAAACGACTGAGATGTGCGCTTTATTGCCATCTAAAAGGTTTATTTAATAGTATTGCTCTGGTTATTTATAGAGGTTAGACAAAAAAAAGACCCAGATTAAGAAATCCGAGTCTTATTTTGACGCTGCAGCGGGAAATTCAGTTACCCACGATGTTAAAATGTATTTTGTACCGCCAATTGGAGGGTTTCCACGGTGCATATGAGTCCATTGAGCGGGAAATATGATAAATTTACCTGCTTGTGGTTTAATTCTTAGTGATTGATATAAGAATTCGGTTTCACCTGCATCATAATCATCATTTAGATAGAGTAAAGTTACTAATTGACGATGCCAAAGTGGTGATCCACCATCATGATGCCAAAGATGAAACCCACCAGATGGTTTTGTTCGTTGAATTTTAGCATTTACATGTTCTAATTGCTTAGTTTTAAAGATTTCATACTTATCAAAGTACAAATCAAAGCAAATTTTAGATATATTTTGCCAATGACGGTAAATGGCAAAGATATTATTATCACTAATCGTAAGTTCTGAAACAGATGGACCGTAAAGTCCACCTATAACACCAGATAAAAACAATTGATCATCTTTTGCTACATCATTCCTTGGAACAACAGCAGCACCATTTTCATGAAGTGATTCAAAATAATCAATAACTGTATCTAAATTCAGTTCTGATGGATCAAATAAGAATTCAGATATGAAGTTATCATGATGGCGATGATTTAAAAGTTTTAATTCATTCACTTACCTTGTCCACGATAACGCTTCTTCTTGTTATTACGAGAAGTTGCGGCATATTTGGTATGCTTACCGTTGCCTTGACGAGATTTTTTCGGTTGTGACTCAACAAATGCCTCACCACCGAGTCCAATTTTAGATCGTGCCATTAGGGTTCACCTTTTTTAATAACGGTTTTCAAATTTTGTGGATTCTTTCCACCATTTTGATAGAAGTCTTGAGCAAGATCTTCTATCGTATCAAAGTATTGATCTTGAGTTAGGTTCTCATAAAGAACTTTATCCCCATCTAGTATATCAAATAATTCGTTGTTTTTCATGACCAACTCGAATGCGTGGATCACACCAGATTTCAAAACCTGCTTCTTTTGCATCTAAGCAGAATGATACATCTTCACCACACATGTCTTGAACTTCACCAGATTCAAATACCTGCATCTTAGGTGCAAACCAAGGATAAGGTAGACCTTCGTGTTCAAATACACCATGCTTGATGAGTACCCAACCAAAACCAGTGTAATCAACAGTGAATGGTTTTTTACGCTTTGCAATACTTTCAAGCGTTTCATGATTCATGACACCGCCGTTATTACGGAAATCATCTTCTTCCATCCAGTGTGCAACCGAGGTTGTACGCCCATCTTCAGTGCAATACCAACCAGCAGCAATATCTTTATCCATGAGGATAAGTTGCCAGAACTTCTCCGAGTTAAAGACGATATCACTATCAATCCATAGTTGATAATCATAATCAAGTTTACCATCCCATGGTTTTTGATCTGGACCACGAAGGACGTTAGCACCGAGGCACTTGCATCGAGCAAAGTTGACCATTGATGAATAATCCTGAGAGATTTGGATACTTGCTCCACTTTGTACCAGATCAAAGCATAGCTGCACAAAGCTCTTCAGGAAAGCATAGGATACTCCGCGCCCTGGTAGGCAGAATACCACTGTTTTATTGCGAATCATCTCCCGTGCTTTATCATAATCCCATTCGGGTTCTTTTGGTTTTGCAACAGGGGATTTCGCTTTGACTGTAAATCCTTTTCCCATTAATGTGTTTTGTAATTACAAGAGTATTTTAATCTACATTCAACTAAAAGTCAATACTACAAGCACAAGTGCTAAAAATAATTGAATGCAATTAGGATACGCATCCGTTGGTCTGTACATGTCGTACTACAATGCGGTATGCTTCCATCATGTAACAATAATCGGTTACGAACACTCATAACCTTATTGCCTTCACTGAATACT
>MDTE01132994.1_pt1 | contig 10067 bp, 4 predicted proteins | sample 811231 | NCBI WGS metagenome assembly MDTE01 (sample SAMN05326651, study PRJNA326480) | marine metagenome | isolation source: seawater | place: Indian Ocean: Red Sea | collected 2010 | reverse complement strand
CGGCAATTCGCCGTACTGGGTCTGTAGCTTAGTCAGGTAGAGCGACGGGCTCTTAACCCGTCGGTCGCGGGTTCGAATCCCGTCAGACCCGCCATCACGACTCTCTCAAACCGAGCAACCTATACCGCCCGACCTTCACGCAGAAAGGAGCACCGATGAGCAAGGAGCACTGGATAGGCGACGTCAACTCAGGGTCACATGACGACTCCGAGGTCGAACTGAAAGGCTGGGTACACCGAACCAGAGGCTCGAACAAAATATGGTTCATGGTACTGCGCGACTCAACAGGCACTGTTCAGTGTGTCATCAAGCGAGATGTTGTGGGTGACGATTGCTTTGATTCACTCAGCAACGCTCTCATCGAATCAAGTGTGATAATCACAGGCACGGCGAGCCCCACAGACCGAGAGCACGGGCATGAGATCCAAGTCACCTCGGGAGAAGTCGTCGGACCGGTAAATCCCGACAGGCCATTCCCTATCACAGAATCAGCAATGACCGAGTCGGACGGGGGAGAAACCGAGTTCTTGCTCGATCACCGTCATCTGTACTTGCGCACAGGCAGAATGACAACGATGCTCAAACTCCGTTCCACCGTATTCGGTGCAATCCATACTTACTTCCGGGACCGCGATTTCATTGAGTACCAAGCCCCAAACTTCGTAGCCGGAGCAGTCGAGGGCGGCTCGACCTTGTTTGAGGTCCCGTACTTCGGGCGCAAGGCCTACCTGACTCAGTCATGGCAGCTCTATGCAGAGGCAGCAATGCCGGCTCTCGAGCGCCTGTACACTATGGCGCCCTCATTCAGGGCTGAGAAGAGCCGGACTCGAAGGCACCTAACCGAGTTCTGGCACGCTGAGATGGAGATTGCTTGGGCGTCCAACGCTGAGGTCATGGAGCACGGCGAGGGAGTGGTGCGACACATAGCTAGAACGCTGCTCGACGAGAGGCAGGATGAGCTCACAAGCCTTGAGCGCGACTTGGAACTCGTGGCCCTATACGCAGACAGTGAATATCCAAGGATGCGCTACGATGAGGCGATTGAAATCCTCCAGGGCAAAGGCGTCGAAGTCGAGTGGGGACAAGACTTGGACTACTCAAAGGAGAAGATTTTGACTGCTGACTTCGAAGTCCCTCACTTCCTGACTCACTATCCCCGAGTCGCCAAGCCGTTCTATCACCGCCCAGACCCTGATGACCCGAATTACGTTCTGTGTCACGATCTGTTGGCTCCCGAGGGCTATGGCGAGATTATAGGTGGAGGCGAGAGGACCTGGTCCGAGAGCGAGATTCTAGAGAGAATCGAGGAAGAGAAAGCTCCGATGGAAGCATACGAGTTCTACGTCGATGTGCGACGCTACGGAGGAGTGCCTCACGGCGGTTTCGGCCTAGGTGTCGACAGAGTCTGCACATGGTTGGCCGGAGCTGACCATATCCGCGAAGCAATACCATTCCCGAGAGACAGCAGAAGAGTCACGCCGTAGGCGTGCCCTGCGAATCACTCATACGAAGGCGTCCTCTGCGATGCTCATGGACGATTGGCGCGACTTGGATCTCGCCAACCCGACAGAAGAGCACGCTATGCTCCGACAGATGGTACGGGACTTCGTTGCCGACGAAGTCGAGCCACAAGCACTCGAGTACGACAGAGACGAGAAGTTCAATGCAGCACTATTCAGGCGACTGGGAGAGCAGGGAATCCTCGGAATCTCGGTACCTCCCGAGTACGGAGGTGCCGGAATGGACGCAACTGCGGTTGCGATAATTAACGAGGAGTTGTCCTACTCCGACCCAGGACTTTGCCTTGCCTACCTAGCACACGATCAGTTGCTGTCAAACAATCTCGCTCACAATGGCAGCGAGGAGCAGAAGACCAGAATCCTGCCCAAACTTTGCAGTGGTGAATGGATAGGTTGCATGGCGATGAGCGAGCCAGGATACGGAACAGATGTTCTTGGGATGCAGACGACTGCCACTGAGAATGATGACGGCTCTTGGATAATCAACGGCAGGAAGATGTGGATAACCAATGGTGCAGTTGACGAGGAAGGAACTCCTGCAGACATCGTTTGGCTCTATGCAAGAACAGGAACCGATTCGAAAGGTAGGGCTGAAGTGACCACTTTCATCGTCGAGAAGGGTATGCCTGGCTATTCAGTAGGCCAGAAGATCGATGACAAGCTAGGGATGAGGGCGAGCAATACCGCCGAGTTGGTTTTCGACGACTGCGTAGTTCCCGCTGAAAATGTAGTAGGAGGTCCCGGCGAGTCGATGATTCACATGATGAGAAACCTTGAGCTTGAGAGAATTGGACTAGCCGCAATGGGTGTGGGCATCGCCAGACGCTGTCTGGCGGCGATGAATCAGTACGCCGGCGAGAGGGAAGCCTTCGGCAGCAAGATTCGTGACTTCGGCCAGATTCAGAGGCACATCGGAGAGTCATGGGCCGAATATCGAGCCATGCGCGCATACGTATACGATACAGCACGAGCCACCGATTTGTCGATGGCTGGGAACAGACTCGACTCAGACGGAGTCAAGTTGTTTGGTACCACTGCAGCCAAGAACATCGCCGATAGGGCGATTCAGGTCATGGGAGGCTATGGCTACGTAGGTGAGTACACCGTCGAGAGACTGTGGAGAGATGCCAAACTATTGGAGATAGGCGGTGGCACCCTTGAGAGCCACCAGAAGAACATCACACGAGACCTTTCGGACGATTCAGGACCAATTGAGAATTAGTGGTAGTCCCGGGAGGATTCGAACCTCCGTCACCGGGACCAAAACCCGGTATGATGGACCACTACACCACGGGACTCCGGGACGATGACGAGGCCCACATGCTATTGATTTGACGGGACAGGCAAGCGACAGCATCAAAGGTCTTTGGAGTACCCTAACTGCATGCGTCAGCACTTGGCCTTCGTCTTGGCATTCTTGATGCTGGCTTCTCCCGCTTCGGCTCTGATGGAAGGCAGTAATTCGGATATAGGGGAGCCAAGCGATGCCGTCTACAACCAAGTTCACTCAATCTCTTCACCATCCATCGATAGTGTAATCCAACCGTGGGTTGAATCCACTCTCTATCAAAGAGTCGAGTCAGGATCAGACATACTTAGAGTTACCACAATCACTCGTTCTCTGGCAACCCTCAACCAATGGCAGTATGATCATGGGGCAATCGAGCAGCAGAAGCCGGCCAATCCAGGTGAGAACCTTGTGGCAATTGACCCCATCGACGGAGAGATAAATCATAGGACCTTCTGGATGGATTCGGATCTCTTACCCAAGTTAGCAGGAGTCCCGGGAGTAATTGCGATTCTCGATGCACAGAATTCACCCGAGCCGTACGATATCACTCCCTTCGAGACTCCACCCGGAGTCGGACCCGAATCAGTCAGAAGCGGGGAGATTCACGGAGCCACTGACGCATGGGAGAGAGGCTACTCAGGCGAGGGAATGGTAGTGGCTGTGGCAGACACCGGAGTCGACTTTGCCCATCCTGACCTTAACGGCACTCAGGCGAGGGTTCTGGACTCCTCATCCCCGTACCACGGATGGCCCTTGATGTTCGACCACAACAGCATGTATCATTGGCTAGTGAATGGTGATGCCTATCCCTCCAGGTCTACTTGGTACGCGGACACATCGAATCTCGACTACGATAACAATACTGACGGCATACTCGACATATCGGGCTTCAACATCACTGGGGTGAACGCCTCACTCTCTGGAGAGTATCACCTCGGAGAGCACCCCGACTCCACATTACGAGAAAAGGCGGGCGGGGATGTGCCGATTCTTGTTGTCGATGACAGAGTCTCCGGTCTGTACGAGACTGTCTACCCTGACATCAACCTCGACGGCGAGTTCGGCAACGATGTACCCATGAGGCCCGGAGAAGAGACTGCCGGACTCGATACCGATGGGGACGGATTGTGGGATATCTCAGGGGGCCTTGTCTATTGGGTGGCTGACGGATCTAACGGAGCCCCTTACTCAGAAATTTACGCACCTCGCCACGGATACAATAACAGAATACCCGGGGCGGGCAATTTGACTCTGTTCATGCTAGAGTCGGGCAGCCATGGAACACTATGCGCCAGTGCGGTAGCCGCTCAAGGAGTAATCAGCGATGGCAAGGTTCTCGGAATGGCTCCCAATGCGACAATCTCCTCTATTGGTAACCACTACTCCGGTGGCCATTCGCTTGATGGCTGGAGATTTATCGCAGAAGGATACGACGGAGAGACTCAGACCGAGGGTGACCAGCCAGATATTGGCTCGTTCTCATTCGGATACTCATCAGTCGATGAGGCCGGAGCGGATGGATACTCTCTCTACCTTGACTGGCTGACTCGAGTCTACAACGAGGATACATCGTATTCCGTGGCCATCGGCAATGGCGGACACGGATTCGGAACTGCTAAGGTACCAGGGGCTGCTAATGGAATATTCTCAGTAGGTGCCTTCAGTAGCCGTTCAAGCGACTCTTGGGGGCAGAGTGCACCGTGGTCGAATAGAGGGCCCAATGTGGTTGGCAGGATGGATCCCGACATTGTATCGGTAGGTTGGTCTGCCACCGGAGATGTCCCATTGAACTCCAGAAGTAACGCGAACTCAGCATGGTCCACTTGGGGTGGAACGAGTTTGGCCACACCTATTGCTGCCGGCCTAATGTCACTTGTCGCTGAGGCATGGCAGGAGAATCTAGGCACTTACCCCCGCTCTCAGGAATTTAGGGACTTCGTGCTCTCAACCTCGGATGACAGAGGGTACGAGCCACTGATTCAAGGCGGAGGTTGGTTCAATGCTTCTAGGGCGATTGCTACTCTAGAAGGAGACAATGGCACGTGGTGGGCAAGCCCTGCTCAGTGGAACAGCGGGACCTATCAGGGTATGCATAGAGACGCCAACATCAATCTCATGAGACAAGGCGAATCTCAGGACGTCAATCTCGAGTTCCACAACTATGCCAATCATTCGATGATGCTGAGTTTCACCCCTACTACTCACAAACCCCTTGAGCATAATCGCCACATCTGGCTCAGCAGAGGCGAGATAAATTGCACCGAGAACTCCAGCGCGGATTGCGACGATAGCCCAGCCTGGGGCAACCTCACCTACACTAATTCGGAATGTGAAGACTACAGCTCCAGCAGACCCCACCTCCTCATCCCCTTGCACATCTCCAACAACTCCAGTATCCAATTGCCACCCAATACAAATCAACTGAGGGCCCGTGCTACAATCGAATACTCGGCCTTCGACGGGAATCAGGATCGGTCGGCTGAGGAGAGAGTGTATCTCGAGATTTTCAGATGGACAGACTTCGATGAGGATGGGACCTACATTACCCACACCCAAGACCCGGAGTTTCATGTCATGCCGAATGATGAATGGACCGAGTCAAGTGAGCTTGAGCAGGTCACTTATTGGTGGAAGAAAGGCCCGAACGCAGAAGTCAGAGTAGGCCTGCCCTTTGAGGACGCTAGAGATGGATTACTGCTCGGAGTTTGGAACTATAACTGTCATGATTCAGATGACCCAGAGTCGGGTGACCCAGTCAGAATCGAAATCGACTGGACTGCTTTTGGCAGCCTAGGCGATGATTGGATTACCGCCCCTCCAGATACAGTCATCCCCGCCAATGACTCGGCGACTGTTCAAATGACAGTCTCAGTTCCCTTGGATGCAGAATCTGGAATCCATCAGCACGGAGTGCTGATTGAGACTTTCGAGCTCAACCAAAGTGGAGTTCCTAATCAAGAGCCGATGAGGAACTGGACTCTTCCAGTCGTAACCAATGTGCCTTGGTCAGGCCCATTCTCACTCCTTCCAAAACCGCTAGATGGAAATGTCTCAAACCAGACGCTGTACGATGAGAGCTGGATTAGCGGGGCAACCCGCTGGGACTGGAGGGCTGAGAGTGGAGACTGGAGATTCCTGACTGTCGAGTGGCCAGCCGAGTGGGACACCGGCGGCACCGCGATTCTAGATGTCGACTGGTCCGATACTGTGGAAGGTTTCGATGCTAACTTCAACTCGACATACTACGACAACATCTACTCAGATATCGATGTTCTTTGGTTGTCTGAAACTCCTCATGCCTACGCGTCCGACGACCCAGAAGCTTACGGTGACTCCACATTCTACATAGAATCACGATCAATCAACAATTACGCAGGCAGTGGTTCGCATAACTGGGGAACCTTCACAGACACATCGCGTGAAATGTTTGCAGTACCAGCAGAACAAGGTGTTCACCAATTGGTGCTGCACACAGCCTTGCATGGGGCATCATCCAACGACAACCCACTGAATGTATCCGTAGGGTATATCGCAGCAGAGGAATCCGGATTCCAGAAGTTGGTTACAGATTGGTCTGAGGGCAGTGGTGAGGACGCTGTGCATGTTGTTTCAACACTCCCCCTGAGTGTAGAATCCGTTCAATCTTACGGCTGGAGCCAACCTGCCTACTTCGAAAACGAGACTGCTTTCCAAGACGATGCAGGAGACAAGATGTCCGCCTCTTGGTGGTACAACATGACCATTCAGAACTCTACTGAGATAAACATCAGAATGAACTCCTTAGAGGCCGCTGATCTAGATTTGTTCTTATTCCACGACTCCGACGGAGACGGCACCTTCTCTTCTGGTGAGGAAGTCGCCCGCTCTACTTCCTCTTCATCATCCGAGAGCGTCCTGATTACAGATCCCGAGGATGGAGAGTATGCGGTAGCAGTGCAAGGCTACGATGTTCCCGGAGGCAGTGTTGAATTTTGGATTGATATCGACGTTGTCGGCGGAGATGAGTTATCGATTACCGAAAACTTCTCCCTCTCGGAATCAGAGATTTCCGCCCTTTGGCCCAACGGCAGTGAGACCCTCGCAGGGCAAGTCCCTGCGGCAGCCTTCCAAGTGAACTTCTCGTATTCGCGACCGACTCATGCCGGTGTATGGTCTGGACACATCGAGGTTATATTGGAGGGAGGAATCAGCCTGCTTCTGCCATATACATATGAATTAGTCGAGCTAAATCCCGAGATTTCCTTCGTGCAGCCAGAGAACATGACTGAGACAAAATCAGTCGTGCCGGTCCAACTCCATGCACTTGATACAGGAATAGGATTCAGACTTGACGACCTCAATTGGTATCCCTCTGATAATCTCACGAGGGTACCCGATGCCGATTCGGTAGAGGCCATTGACACCAATCTGACATTTCACAACCTGACCGATATCTGGAACAGTGGGAATCACTTCGCTATCCCTGAGAATATCAGTTTCAGAGAGGTTTGGGTCAATGCTACTTTACCTCCTCTGGAGCAGTGGCATCGTTACACAGCCACAGTGAACGACTTGTCCAATTACTCATCTCAGACTCATCTGGCGGTGTCCTATGACATCACTGCCCCTGCTCTGGCGTTATCCGGCATCCCGTGGATTACGAATCAACCTCTCCTGACCTATACGATTCATTCCGAACCAAGTGCCAGCATTACTCATTCCGGCACACCTGTGCCACTCGATGATAATGGGAATGCTGAGATTACTATCCAATTGTCGGAGTCCGAGCCAAGACAGAATCAAGACTCTACATTCTATTACGTGCACGCGAGCAGTATCTTCAACATTGTAGCAACAGACCCGGCTGGGAACTCATTCACCAGAGAGTTCACTGTGGTGCTCGACACATCTCCTCCCTCCACCGAACTGATTCACCTGACCGACCAGTCTGGCTACCTATACGATTCCCTAGCAATGGCCGACCCCGTTAATCTCACTGATGGGATTCTGACCACGACAATCCCAGTAGACGTGCAGGAATGGTGCTTCAGATTATACTCGCTTGAATCTCCACACGAAATTGTGGAGTGCGAATCTGAACAGATTATTCCCCAGACTACAATTGAAGATACTCCTGGCCAGATTGCTAAGTCAGCGCAATACAGAATCAACACAAGCGAGTTGCCTGATGGCGATTACATGATCACCATCGAACTGACAGATTGGGCTAACAACACAGCTACTCAGCATTGGCCCATTTCTCTCGATAGCACAGTACCGGTGGTGGAATGGTCCATCAGCCCCGGGACCGATGAGGCCTTCTTCGATCATAGACAGGGCTTGTCTTGGCTGGCCAGCGAGGAGGTGCATGTTACCTTCACCATAGACGGCGAGATAATCAGTGAGCGCACTGCGAAAACCAGTGGTGCTTTGTTTGAACTCAATCGCTCTGGAATGCACTTGGTGTGTCTAGAAGCTGTAGACATGACGGAGCCACAGGAGAATGACAACAGATTCAAGGAATGCCGTCAGATGAAACTGGATGCTTCAATCTACAATACTCATGTCGCCGCGAATTGGAATGGTGGAATCATGGCTATCGATGAGGTTCAAGCCACCGTTCAAAGGGGCCCAGACCAAACAATTCGCTGGAGCAGGTCCGATTCCGAGGAGGTGAATCTGATTGACCCAGGGGCTGTGATTGTGATTCTGAACTTTGAGCTCGTGGAGGGCGAGAACCAGTTCTTAATCGAGGTCGAGGCGTTGGATCACTTCGATAATTACGTCTTATCCATAGTTAGAGACACCATACCGCCTCCACTTACCATGGCCGAGAAAGTGAACAGGACTTCTACGTTGGAGACCGAGAGAGTACTTACAGGAACTTGCGAATCTAATGCACCTGTGATGATTTGGACAGATGTTGAATCAATCGATTTCATCTGTGATTCAAGCGGTCAGTTCGAGGTTACAGTCGAAATTCCCGATGCTCCCGGCACACACGTAATCAACGCTCTGACTTCCGATTCGGCAAACAACGACAACTCTACTTCGACAGAGATTCTCAAGCAGGATTGGATGGACTGGGCCATCGAAGATGCCAGAGACTCCGGGCCGATGCTATGGTGGTTTTCCCTAGCAGCCATAGCGGTAGTACTGCTAGTCACAGTGCCTACTGTCATGATAAGGGGACGTAGGTCTAGAGCCGAGAGAATGCTCGAGCAGGAACCTGATCTCGATGAGATAATGCCTGAGTTCGAATCACCAACAGACCAATAGTAGAGCACTGGATTGAGTAAGGCTCATCCCCCTTCTCCTTCCCGTAGTGGCATGGAAATCAACAGCATAGCAGTTCTTGGAGCGGGCCAGATGGGCAATGGGATCGCCCAAGTCGCTGCCTGCGCGGGCTACGATGTGACGATGATAGATATCGAACAGTCATTCGTTGATAGAGGAATGTCATCCATCGAGTCATCCCTATCCAAATTGGTATCGAAGGACAGGATGAGTAAGGAGGACGCTGAGTCAGCCCTCTCTCGCGTGCACGCGTCTACCATGAAAGAATCCGCCTCAGAATGTGACCTAGTAATCGAAGCAATTCCGGAGATTCCCAATCTGAAGTTCGCCACATTCTCTGAGTTGGATGAAATCTGCAAACATGATGCCATTCTGGCTAGCAACACTTCAAGCATCAGTATCGATGACATCGCTGCATCGACAAACAGGCCGGACAGAGTAATCGGAATGCACTTCATGAATCCAGTTCCGATAATGAAACTCGTCGAAATCATCAACGGCTCGCAGACCTCGAATGAAGTCAATACAGCAGTCGTGGAGGCCGCCGAGAGAATGGGCAAGACTGCACTTTCGTGCAATGACTCGCCAGGCTTCGTCAGCAACAGAATCCTTTGTCCTATGCTGAACGAGGCGATACTGACTCTTCAGGAAGGAGTTGCACAGCCTGATGCAATAGACGGGATAATGAAACTCGGGATGAATCACCCGATAGGCCCACTGGCTCTCGCTGACTTAATTGGACTAGATACGGTGCTTCACATCATGAATGTCTTGCATGAGGGTCTGGAAGACGACAAGTACGCCCCAGCCCCTCTTCTAGTCGAAATGGTGGAGCAGGGTAAACTGGGTCGAAAGAGCGGTGAGGGTTTCTATTCTTACTGATGATTTGACATACTGGTAAGGTGTATTTTCTACACCACACGGAGTGCCAAAGTTCTAATCATTCAAGTATGCCCCTTTGGGGCATGACCCGGTCCCTG
>MDTE01058239.1_pt1 | contig 10067 bp, 8 predicted proteins | sample 811231 | NCBI WGS metagenome assembly MDTE01 (sample SAMN05326651, study PRJNA326480) | marine metagenome | isolation source: seawater | place: Indian Ocean: Red Sea | collected 2010 | reverse complement strand
TTTTAATATCATTATTTATAATATTTTTTTTAATATTATTTTCTTCAATAAAAAGAAAATCATTTTTACTTGGTGTTACAATTTTTTTTATTTTTTTTACGAAATCATCGACGTTTTATTTCTGCATTGCTTTTTCAATAATTTATTTTTTTTTCAATATAAAAAAAAACTATTTCCCTATTCTATTTTTATTGATTGCAAATTTAGCTTGGGGTTCTTATACATATTATAAAACAGAGTATTTTGCATATGGAAATAATTTACTTTCTATTCATGGTCATGCTATGAATTATATTACAAACTATAAGTTTAATAATATCTATCCAAAATATTCTTTGGACATTATAAAAAAAGAAGTAGATGATATTTCTAAAAATGAAATTTTTGCAAATGAGTGGGAAATAAACGAATTTTATAAAAAAAGAGCATTTGAATTTATTAAAAATAATAAAATGTATTATTTTAAAGGAGTTTTAATCAAATTAAAACATTTTTTCTTTAATATCAAAAAAGACTTTCAATTTCACCGTGACGATAATAGTAACAAAATTAGATATTCAAATATTCCAAATAAAATATTTTTTTTTATTTTTATATTTTTTAGTATAAGAGTACTTTTTAGACATCCAAAAAAAGAATTTAAAATTAATACTTTTTTATTTTTATCTTTGATTGCTTTTTATTTGTTTCCTTATTTCGTTGCATTTCTAAATACAAGACATATGTCAGTAGTGCATATTTTGTCTCAATATTATTTAATGCTTTATTTATTTGACTTCTTTAAAAGAAAAAAAAGAAATATTTAAATGAAATAAAGAAAAAATAATTGAAGATGTAATATTATTTATTTTTTTATAACAAATTAATTTGTTAATAAAGTTAAGTAATTTTTATAAGCTGTATTTGAATTTAATTTTTTTTCTAATATTTTTAAATCTTTTAAAATATTTTTAGAATTAATTTCATCATTACACTTCATAATATCTTTATGATCTGTTGACACAAGATTTTCTCCAAGAGTTAATTCTTCAGAAATTTTCTCTCCTTTTTTAAGACCTATAAATTTAATTTTAATATCTCCCTTTGGATTTGTTGAGTTTTTTAAAGTATAACCACTAAGTCGAATTATTCTTTTGGCAATTTCATATATTTTTATTTGCTTTCCCATATTTAAAGCATAAATAATGAAACCGTTTTTATTTAAATATGATGAGTTAATTACAAGTTGAACCGCTTCTGATATTGACATGAAATATCTTTCAGTTTTTTTATTTGTAACTGTTAAAGGCATTTTGTTTTTTAATTGCTCAAGAAAAATTGGTATAACTGAACCGCTAGATCCTATTACATTACCAAACCTTACCACGGAAAATTTCAATTTAGACTTATTATTTGAACGATGATAAAATTCTTTCAGTATTTTTTCTCCAATTTTTTTTGAAAAACCTAGAATGCTTTTTGGATTAACGGCTTTATCAGAGCTTATAAAAGTGAAATTCTTAATTTTTTTATGAATAGCAAATTCAATAATCTTTTTTGTGCCAAAAATATTATTTTTAATCATTGAATATGGATTTTGTTCTCCAAAATGAACGTGTTTGTAAGCCGCGGCATGATAAATTTCATCAAAATTAATATTTCTAAATGTATTTTTTAAAAAAAGTTCATCATTACAATCACCTAATACAGGTTCAATCAAATTTCTTTGCTTTTGATTTATTTTTTTTATTAAATTAAATAAGTTAATCTCGGAAATTTCTAAAATAAATAATTTTTTTGGATTATGCTTAATTATCTCTAAACAAAGCTCGCTACCTATAGAGCCTCCTCCGCCTGTAACCATAATAGTTTTATTAAAAATTTTTTTTCTTAAAACTTTTTTTTCAACTTTTATTTTTGGCCTATTAACAATATCAAAAAAATTTACTTGTGATTCAAATGATTGATTTATTATATTTTTTAAATAGTTTTTTGCATTGAATAGATTCCTTATTCTAATATTTTTTTTTTCTAAATTGCTGAATAATTCTTTTAATTTATTTTTACTTAAACTGTTATGACCAATAATAATTTCTGTAATGAAATATTTTTTTATAATTTTATTTAAATTTTCTATTTTAAATATTTTTATACCATTCAGTTCTCTTTTTTTATATTTTCCTGAAGTATCAATTAATCCTTTTACTTTTCCGTAATTTGGATAATTTCTTATACTTTTAATTAAATTTACATTGTTTTGGTTTATTCCAAAAATTATAATATTATTTTGACTTTTATTTTTTTTTTGATCAGAGTTTATTAAAAAATTTAGAAGTATTCTATGGAATGTAATAAACAGTCCTATTATAACAGGAGCTAAAAAAGAAATTGACCTTGGAAAATAAATTTTTTCATAAAGAAAAAAATTTAAAGGAACTATAATACAAAAGCCTATAAATATAGATTTAAATATTTTAACAGATGAATAGTAATCGAAGTATCTAATTAATATCTGATAAATATTTTGTAAATAAAAAACGCCAAAAAAAATAAATAAAAAAATTAGATATACATAGATATCTATTTTCCAAATTGGGTAGATTTGTTCTAATCTGAGCGAATATGCTAAGCCGATTGATAAAATAATTATTACTAAATCCGAAATAATTAAAAAAAATTTTTTTTGAATATTTGAAATGTTTTTTAAAATCAAGTTTACCTTTTCCAATTATGTTTGTCTTTAATTAATGTAAAATTCCTTTTTGATTAAAAACTGCTTTAAATGTTTTAAGTATAATAATTATGTCAAAAATTATATTTTTTTTTTTTAAATACTCATATTCTAAAGCAATTTTTTCATCTAAAGATATCATATCTCTTCCATTAATTTGAGCATAACCAGTAATACCTGGTTTCAATTTATCAATGCCTAAATTTTTTCTTTTTTCTAATAATATTTTTTGTGAAGGAACTGCTGGCCTAGGCCCCACTATTGCCATTTTTCCAGAAATAACTGTTATAAATTGAGGCAACTCATCAAGACTATATTTTCTTAATATTTTTCCTACTTTTGTTATTTTTTTGTCAGGATTTTTAAGTTCACTAGATTCGACAATTTCTGTGTTTAAATACATTGTTCTAAACTTTGGCATTAAGTATATTGAACCATTGATGCCTACTCCTTTAGATAAAAAAAAAGCTGAACCTTTTGTTTCATACTTTATTAGAATTATTATTATTATCATCAAAGGAGATATAAGCACAACAATTAAAAAACAAATTAATATTTCAAATATTCTTCTCATTTTTTATTTTACTAAGTGCTTTTTACAAAATAATAAAAATATCAAATAGAAAATGATTATTATAGATAAAACAATTATTTTACTTTCTATTAGGTAATATAAAATTATATGAAAAATAATAAATGTTTGTATTAATAAATAAGCAATATTTTTGTTATATTTTCTAATTAATAAATGATGAATATGATTTAGATCGGGTGCAAATGGATTCCTTCCATTCATAATTCTAACTAAAAATAATCTAAACATGTCAAGACCCGGTAAGGCTAGAAAAATAAAAATTTCTTCTGTTTGTAATACGTTTCCAAATTTATAAGATTTTATAATAACGTAAGAAATTAGAAAAGCTAAAATTTGAGTCCCATTGTCACCTAAAAAAGCTTTATTTGAAAAATTATAGAATAAGAACAAAATTAAAGATAAAATAATAATTAAAGATAATACAACAAATGAATTTTTAAAGATAAAAATAGAAAAAATTAATATACAGTAAGTTCCAACCTGTAAATTTATTCCATCAAACATATTAAGAGCATTAATAAAAAGAAGGAAGCATAATATAGTAAAAAAATATGATACATTTCTTAAATCAATTGGATTTTCTAAAAATGTAAAGGATAATTCTTTAATTACTAAATTTTCATCTATTAAAATTATTAATAAAATTATAAAAAAATTTATTATAATTTTTTTATTCGCAACAAGATTAAACTTATCATCATATAAACCTAATAAAAAACAAAATATTAGACCAATAAAAAATGCAAAATACTCTCTCGTATTTGAAAAATATTCATAAATAGGTTTTTCAAAATCTATATGATAATCCAATAAAACAAATAATAAAATATTATAAATTAATAAAAGACCACCAATTAACGGTACTGGATTTTTTTGAAATTTTCTTTTACCATCGCTATAATCATACAGTTTTATTTTCTTATTAATTAAATCATAGAAAAATAAAATAGGAATGTTTGCTATAAAAAAAATAACAACGATTTTTTCATACATAAAATTTTTTTATTTTTATAATATATAATAAGAATCCAAGTGGATAATATATAATTATAGATAGCCAATTGTTAAAAAAATTGCCAGAAGGAAGGATTGGGAACAATGTAATAAAATAACTCGATAATAAACATAAACCAAGGTCACTTATTAGTTGTTTTTTATATTTAATCTGATGGTAAAAATTCTTTAAGAAAAGGTATAAAATTGAAAAAAAAATGCCTGTAATAAATAAAAATCCAAAAATACCAGTTTCTGCTAGCATTTGTGCATAAAAATTATGAGGATGAGTTGTACAAGCATTCTCGGCAACAAAATTTTCTTTTTTTGAGCAGTAAAATCTAAACATTTTAGCCCCATGGCCCAAAAAAGGTTTTTCTTTAAACATATTAAGCGAAATTAAATAGTGGCCCTCATATGTTTTGCTAAATAATACCAATCTTTCACTTTCGGCGGTTAGTCCAATTTGTTTGAGTGTTGTGTCAACAATCCTTTTTTTGATCTCACTGTTGGAAAATATTATAATTACAGAAACTATAATACTAAAAATTAAAGGTAATATTAATATTTTTCTTAAATTAATAGATGAAAGAAAAATAAAAATTATACACAAAATAAATAAAGCTAACGCAGTTCTTTCTCCGCTAAGTAAAATTATTATAAAAGAAAAAGTAATTAATAATGTAATGATTATTTTTATACTACTTGTAGAAGTATTAAAATTAAAAATAACTAAAAAAAGTAAAAAGGGGAAAAATCTTGCGATATAACTTCCTAAAATTTCATCATCACCAAAAAAACTTGTAATTCTAAAATTATCTCCAAAATTATTATCTATTCCTATTAAATTTTCTCCAAAATTATATTGGTATATACTATCAATAAATAAAATAAGATATATAAATAAAAATAGGTATACAGCATAGTGTAATATTTTTTTTCTTTCACATATAAAATAATAAGTTGCTAGAGCAAAAAGTCCAAACCTAAAATAAAAGAAACCACTTTTAAATGAACTACTATTTAAAGAAAATATAGACACTAAGCTTACGATCAAACAAAACGTTAAAAATAAAAAAAAAATTTTATTTTTAAAAATTTTTAAATTTTTGCGTAGGTAGATTAATAAAATAAAATTTAAATTGATAATTACTAAAAATAAATCTGGAATAAATGGACCCGATATAAGAGACAAAGGAATTAAAAATAATAAAAAAGTTGAAAAACTTATTATTTTATTTTGGAAATCAGATATAATCATTTTATAATATATTGAAACAATTTATATGGAAATCTTAATAAAATTAAAAACCAATTTGAATAAAGATTATTTTGTTTAAATGATTTAATTATCTCTTGTGAAGAAATAAAATTACTTTTTATTGAGTAAGAACTTTTTCCTCCAGATTCCATTATTATATAATTTTCATTTATTATTTTAAATATTATTTTATTTTTTAAAAAAATTCTTAAGAAAAAATCAAAATCTCCAGCAATTTTATATTCTTTTTTATAAAGTCCATAGTTAGTGTAAATATTTTTTTTTATAAATGTGGAAAGATGTGGAGGAGAAAACCCTATACGCAACATCCATTTTTTAAAACTTTTTGCTCCATACTTTCTTAGAATTTTATCTGACCCTTTTTTATTAATTATTGTATTTCCTATTAAACATTCTATATTAGAATTTATATTGAAATGATTTACTACTTTTGAAGTAGTATCATTGCTAAAAAAAATATCATTTGAATGTAAAATGCATATGATTTCACCAGTTGATTTCTTAATGCCTTTATTTATAGCATCGTAAATGCCATCATCTTTTTCTGATGAATAATAAGTAATATATTTTTTATATTTATTAATTAAATTAGTTGTATTATCAGTGGAACCACCATCAATTACTATATATTCATAATCAGTATAATTCTGTGAAATGACTGATTTTATTGTTTTTTCAATTGTTTTCTCGCTGTTATAACAAACTGTAATTACTGATATTTTCATTAAAATCTGCTTATTAAATAGTTTTCAATAACTAGCAAATCCATATCCGTTCTATCAAAACACTCAACTGCCTCTATTGGATTATTTACAATAGGTTCATTCTCGTTAAAAGATGTATTTAATATTATAGGAACATGTGTAATTTCATAAAAAGATTTTATTAAATTGTAAAATTTTAGATTATTTTCTTTTTTTACAGTCTGAAGCCTGCCGGTTCCATCAATATGTGTAATACCAGGAAGCATATTTATTTTTTCTTTTTTTATTGGGTGAACTTCGGACATAAAAGGGATTTCATTTTCAATTTCAAACCATTCTTTAGTTTTTTCATAAAGAATTGAAGGTGCAAAAGGTCGGAAGCTCTCTCTTCTTTTAATTTTTGAATTAATAATATCTTTAATATTAGGATTTCTTGCATCTGCCAAGATAGATCTATTACCTAATGCTCTAGCGCCCCATTCTGTTTGTCCTTGAAACCACCCAACTATTTTTGACTGAGATAATTTTAATGCTACATATTTAAAAAGTTCTTTGTCATCAAAATATTCTGCTTTATATTTTTTAACAATAGGATTATTATTTAAAAATTCTTTAATATACCTTTCATCATATTTTGAACCAAGATAAGCATAATTTTTAACTTCTATTGAATTTCTAAGATTCTTATTTATATAGACACATGCTGATCCTACAGAGCCACCAGCATCTCCTGGATTAGGTGATACATACAAATTTTCAAAATTTGTATTTTTAATAATTTTTCCATTAGCAACTGAGTTCATTGCACATCCTCCAGAAATAGTTAGATTTTTAATTTTATATTTATTATAAAGATTGTTTAAAAAATTAAAAAAAGTATCTTCATATATTTTTTGTGCTGACTTTGCTATATCCATATGTCTCTGATTAATTTTTTCGTTAATTTTTCTCTCATTTCCAATTAATTCTGATAGCTTTTGAGAGTATAGATCTTTATATTGAATTTGACCATTCAAAATATTTTCAATAATGTTTTCATTCTGGTGAATAAAATAATCTAAATTTAATTCAAAACCTTTTTTTGTATTAAATAATAATTTTGAAAGTTCTTTTTCATATGTTGGTTTTCCAAATGACGATAGACCCATTACTTTATATTCATCTCCATAATTTTTGAAACCAAGAAATTGTGTTATTGCTTGATAAAAAATACCCATTGAATGTGGAAAATAAATTCTGCCATCTAAGTGTAACCTTTTATCATTAAATATTCCCCAGGCAGAACTTGTAAAATCACCAAAACCATCAACTGATACATTTAATGACTCTTTAAATGGACTAAAATAAAGAGATGATGCAATATGTGCTTCGTGATGATCTATATATTTAATTTTACCCTTAAATTTTTTATCTAAATCTATTTTAGAAATAAGTTTTTTTAAGGATAATTTTTTTTTAATATTTTTTATGCTTCTGGAAGCAAGCCCTAGTCTTTTAATATTTTTAAAAGTATAATTTATTTTTTTAAGTAATGAAAAAAATGGGTTAGAATTAATAGTTATTATATCCAAATTAGAAATGTCTATTTGCGCCTCTTTTAGACAGAAATTTATAGAATTAATTGGGAAATCTGAAGTGTGCTTAACTCTTGTAAATCTTTCTTCCTCAGCCGCCGCTAATAAAAAACCATTTTTAAAAATTGCCGCCGAAGTATCAGAGTGAAGATAATTTATTCCTAAAATATATGTATTATTCATTAAATACTTTCCAATCTGGAGAGTTATGAGAGCCTGTATAAATATCTTCATAAATCTTATGCAATCTTTCTGAACAAATTTTATTATCAAAATGAGTTTCAATTAAATTTCTTCCATTTGATCCCATTTTTTTTAAATCCCAATTTTCTATTTCTATTAAAGATTTTTTTATACTATCAACATTAGTTTCTACTATTGCTCCAGCTCCTTTTGATTTAACTAAAGGCATACGACATTGCTTAGATATTATAACTGGCATTCCAAGAGCCATCGCTTCTTTAAGCGCGATAGAGTCTCCTTCTTCGTATGATGGTAAAATAAAAATATCGGCAGTTTTTAAATAATCGATCTTTTCTTCTCTAGTTTTTGGATCTAATAGCTTAACATATTTACTATTAAAATATTTTTTTATAATATATTTAATTTTTTTTATATATTCATAATCACCTGGTCCTGTAATCTCAAAATAATATTTTTCAAAAAAATTTTTTGGTAATTCCTTGATTGCATTTAAAAGAATTTCAATTCCTTTTTTTTTATGTATTCTTCCAAAAAAAAGAATTTTTTTTAATCTTTTCGTATTTTCTGACTCTTCGTTGATCTTGTATGTAGCTAAGTCAGATCCATTTGGAATAACGAAAAAATCTGCAAAATCAATATTTTTTTTTGCCTCATAATATTCATCAATTGTTGAAAAAAAGAATACTGAACTTTTAACAGTTTTTTGAAGAAAAAATTTTATAAATAATTTTTTTTTCCAATATCCAACATTCATTGACCATTCGTCAAGATAGCCATGACTTATTAAAATAACTTTTATTGCTAATTTTTCCGCAAAATACGAAATGATGATTACTTTGAGCGACCAAAGATGGTGTATATGAATAATATCGTATTTTTGTAAAAAATTTATTAATTTTTCTTTTTCCTTTTTTAAATAAAAACATTTTATCAAGTAAAAAATATTAATTTTAGACAAACTAAAAATTGATAAAATTCTTTTTTCTTTATTAATAATTTTTGCATTATTTCTTACAACTTCTGGGGGGCCGCCTTGGCTCAAACTCATTGACTCAACTATAGAAAGAACCCTCATTTATTATTTAAAACCTCTTTATAAAAATTTATATAATTATTGATTACTTTGTTAATTTCAAAATTCTCTATCAGAAAATCTCTTCCATTATTACCCATTTCATATAATTTTTCTGAGTCCATGTTTGTTATTTTTCTCAAACTATCTGTCAAATTTTCTTTAGAAAAATTGAAAACTATTCCTGCATTCTTTTTTTGTAAAATTTTCCAAGGTGTTGCCGTAGTTGTTAAAACTGGAATTCCATAAGAAAGAGCTTCAACTATTGACATGCCAAAGTTCTCGCTTTTGCTTGGTAAAATAAAACAATCGGATGATAAAATAATTTCTTCTTTTTTTTTTTATCATACTGAGGTTTAAAAATTTTTATATTTTCTTTTAAATCGTGTTTAACTATTCTTTTTTTAACTTCAGAAAAGTATTTATCATCCGATACTGGCCCATAAATTTCTAATATCCAATTTTTGTTATTTACTTCTTTCCAAGAATCTACAAGCTCTAATAACCCTTTTTTTTCATGAATTCTTGAAAAGAAAAGAGCTTTTTTTTTATTTTTTATAAAATTATCTTTTTTTATATTGCTTATAACAACTCCATGAGGAATTACTTTTATTGGGGTAGTTATTTTTAGATCAATTAAATGTTTTTTCTCATCATCACTTGTTGCATGAATATAATCACAATTATTTAGTATTCTTTTTTGGTATGCAAACCAAGCTAGTATTTTCTTTATTTTTTTTTGTTTCATAGCCCATGGTTCTAGTGCGCCAAGAGGAGAAATTATGATTTTTTTTTTTGCTTTTTTGGCACTATAAAAAACTCTTAAATGATTTGGCGTCCATATGCCAAAATAATGAAGCAAATCTATTTTTTTAAAAATTGCATTATAATCTCTTTTAAAAGTTGTATATTGATTTTGATTTTCTAATAATT
>MDTE01001559.1_pt1 | contig 10068 bp, 12 predicted proteins | sample 811231 | NCBI WGS metagenome assembly MDTE01 (sample SAMN05326651, study PRJNA326480) | marine metagenome | isolation source: seawater | place: Indian Ocean: Red Sea | collected 2010 | reverse complement strand
GCCAATGTTGTATGCCATCGGGTTTATCTTCTTGTTTACTGTTGGTGGTGTTACAGGGGTGGTTCTGGCAAATGCGGGAATAGATATTCCTATGCATGACACTTATTACGTTGTCGCCCATTTTCATTATGTCCTGAGTTTGGGGGCTGTATTCTCGGTTTTTGCGGGCATTTATTACTGGCTTAGCAAGATGTGTGGTCGGCAATACTCCGAGGCATTAGGTAAATTGCAGTTTTGGACTCTGTTTGTTGGCGTTAACCTAACCTTTTTCCCAATGCATTTCTTGGGTTTGGCTGGGATGCCAAGGCGCTACGCAGATTACCCGGATGCTTTTGCGGGGTGGAATATGGTGGCTTCTCTGGGGTCATACTTGTCTGCATTTTCGGCGCTTTTGTTTGTGTATATTCTTATCAGGACTGTCACATCTGGGGAGCGCGTTTCGGAAAATCCGTGGGGTGAGGGTGCAACAACGATGGAGTGGAAGTTACCCTCTCCGCCTGAGTTTCATACCTATGATGAACTCCCGGTTATTAAATAAATGTTGTCGGATTTTCTCGGAGGGCATTGATGACTGATGGTGCGGTGAGGGAGATACATTCGCCGATGTCATTGGCGTCGGCCGCCAATATCTCGGATTACTTTGCCCTATTGAAACCGCGAGTGATGTCGTTAGTGGTTTTTACTGGGCTTGTCGGGATGTTTTTATCTCCAGCGACGATCCACCCCGTTCTGGCCATAACAGCACTGTTTTGTATTGCGGTTGGGGCCGGGGCTTCTGGGGCAATCAATATGTGGTTTGATCGCGATATTGATTTCAAGATGGAGCGTACCCGAAATCGGCCTATACCTTCCGGTCGAGTGAGCCCAGGTTCGGCGTTGGGTATCGGTGTATGGCTTTCCTTTGGATCTGTCACTTTGATGGGCTTAGCGGCTAATTGGGTGGCAGCCGCACTTCTTGCGTTTACGATTTTTTTCTACGTTTTTGTTTATACCATGTGGTTAAAGAGGCGCACGCCTCAGAATATTGTGATTGGAGGTGCAGCGGGCGCGCTCCCTCCAGTGGTGGGTTGGGCTGCTACATCGGGTGATGTCACATTGTTACCTATTATATTGTTTGCCATTATTTTTCTCTGGACGCCGCCCCATTTTTGGGCCCTAGCGATAACACGGGCTGAGGAGTATAAGGAGGCTAATGTGCCAATGCTTCCCGTGGTAGCTGGTGCAAGGAGGACTAGAAGTCAAATTTTTTGGTATAGCATGCTACTTGTGGCATGCTCTTTTGGGCCAGTTTTTGTTGGGTTTAGTGGTTTTGTGTATGGTGCTATTGCGGCGATCCTAGGCTTAGGGTTTTTGGCGTTAGCCTTCTCCGTTTTTATTTCCACCAGTCATGAATCCTGCCGGCGATTGTTTGGCTATTCTATTTTTTATCTTTTTGTTGTTTTTCTGGGATTGAGCATTGACCATATGGTCAGTATGTCTTCCCTCGGTCTCAGTGTGGTTTGAATTTGCTATGCCATTACATGACCTTCATCGGCGACAAAAACTTAAGAACCTGGCAATTGGTTTGATGCTCGCAGGTTTGGTTGTCATGTTCTTTCTTATAACCCTAGCGAAATTAAATCCGGAGCCAGGTCAATGAGGGGGGATAAAAGGGCTGTGGCCACGGCGGCGAGCCTGGTGGGGCTTGTTGTAGGCATGGTGACACTGTCTTATGCATCGGTTCCTTTGTATGACCTATTTTGCAGGGTGACAGGGTACGGTGGAACTCCGCAGGTGGCAGCGGGAATGCCTCCTGCCTTGGGGGATAGGGAGTTGACGGTGCGGTTTAACGCCGATGTCAATCGCGATCTGCCTTGGGAGTTCGAGCCGGTTGATGGAAGGGTTGTTGTAAGAGTAGGCGAGCCAACTTTAGCTTTCTATCGTGTTACTAATCTAAGCGATGAGACAATCACCGGCACGGCAACCTATAACGTTACTCCTCTTCGTGTTGGAAACTATTTTTCAAAAATTGACTGTTTCTGCTTTGAGCAACAAGAGTTATCGCCTGGTGAGAGCGTGGATCTCCCCGTAAGTTTCTTTGTGGAAAAGTCTATAGAATCCGATCCGGATATGGCAGGCATTAACACGGTGACCCTTTCTTATACGTTTTTTGAGTTGAAGAAGAGAGCAGCCATAAAAGACGCGGGCCCAGAGGAGGGTCGACGTTTATAATGGCGAGATAATAGTTGTCGATATGATTAAAAAGCGTTGGTTCCTAGTAGGAGATTTGAGCTCATGACCGATACCGCAAAACATCCTTATCATCTGGTGGATCCCAGCCCTTGGCCAGCCCTTGGTTCTTTGGCTGCCCTTTGTTTGACAGGTGGTTTGGTTCTTTTTATGCACGAGATAGTTGGTGGCGTGGCGCTAACTTCTATAGGCGGGATTTTGACCCTCTTGACTATGGTGGTGTGGTGGCGAGATGTCATCAGGGAGGCTACATATGAGGGTCATCATACCCCTATAGTACAGCTGGGAATGCGCTATGGGATGGTGCTGTTTATTGCATCTGAGGTAATGTTTTTTGTTGCGTGGTTTTGGGCTTTTTTTGATGCGAGCCTGTTTGCCGGAGAAGCACAGCTAGTTGATCGCGTTGCCTTTACCGGCGGGGAGTGGCCACCGCAGGGTGTAGAGGTGTTGGATCCTTTCCATCTGCCGCTTCTAAATACCATCATTCTGCTAACCTCTGGGGCGACGGTAACTTGGGCGCATCATGCACTACGTGAAGGAAATGCAGGGCACGTGCGATTGGGCTTATGGCTCACTATTTTGCTTGGGGCGACGTTTACAGGGGTCCAAGCGTACGAATATGGTCACGCCCAATTTGGCTTTACTGACGGTATTTATTCTTCGACATTCTTCATGGCTACTGGCTTCCATGGGGCTCACGTACTTATTGGCACGGTCTTTCTCTGTGTTTGCTTGGGAAGGGCCTACCGGGATCACTTTAAGCCAGACCATCACTTTGGTTTTGAAGCTGCAGCTTGGTACTGGCATTTTGTCGATGTAGTTTGGCTGTTTTTGTTTTTCTGCATTTATTGGTGGGGTGGCAGCTGAGCAAGGCGTTCTTTTCTTAGGAAGGTGATGGCCAGAAAATCGGTCAGCCAGATATCTTTAGTTAGGGTCAGCTTAACTTGCAAATGCCCCCAATGTGGACGGGGGCATTTGTTTGTGGGGCTCCTGGAGATGGCTGCAGAATGTGGAGAGTGTCATCTGCAATTTAATTCTGAACAGATAGGGGACGGGGCTGCGGCGTTTATTGTTTTAATTTTAGGGATCGTGTTAGTCGGTGCCGCGATATTTCTTGAGACAATGGCCAGCCCACCCATCTGGGTCCATTTATGTCTGTGGACACCTGCAAGTATCTTGGGCTCGATAGTGTTATTACGACCTTTCAAAGCATTGATGTTGGGTCTCCACTATAAGCATGGATTGTTGTCAGCCATTAAGGAAAAATAATTTTTATGGGTCACCCGATGCAAGCGTTGTGTAATAGAATTAATGGGCGGCTATTCTCGATGCTATGTTTCTCCTTATGTGCGATTGTAGTGCTTTTATCATTAGGCATTTGGCAATTGGATCGTTTGGAATGGAAGAGGTCCTTGATTGCTCTGGTAGAGGAACGCCAAGGTCTTGAGGTTGCTCCCCTGAATACACTATACGGTTTTGAAAGCTTTGCTGATCAAAACTATCGGCGTGTAAGCGTGGAGGGAGTATTTCTCAATGAGCATTCATTTTTTCTCTCGCCAAGAATATATAACAAGCAGTCCGGGTCACACTTGATAACGCCGTTGAGACTTATGGATGATAATGTAGTGACGGTAGATAGGGGTTGGGTGCCACAAAAATATATACTGGAAAGTGCTGATCGAGAGGGAGTGATTTCGATCCAGGCAACTATTAGAGAGCCTTTGAAGCAAAAGCTGTTTACCCCCAACAATGATCTATCGAAGGGGCAGTGGTACTGGCTAGACCTTGATGCGATTTCCGGGAAAGTAGGAGCTGTCGTTTTGCCAATTGTTTTAGAAAAAAACCAGACAGGTGACGAAAATACCTTTCCCGTTAGAGATCAGACAGTGGTTTCCTGGTCTAATAATCATCTCCAGTATGCGTTAACTTGGTTTGGTCTAGCTTTTGTGTTTTTTGTTAGTTCAGTAATCTATTTTTTCAAGCACCGTACATAGCTGAAAGTGGGCTTTGTGACTTTCTTTAAATCGAATTCATTGTTGGCGACTATCTCTGCCGCCTCGGTTGTGGCAATTTTTGTGCAAATTATGCTGGGAGCCGTGACACGTTTGATGGGAGCGGGGCTTTCCTGTCCGGATTGGCCCCTTTGCTATGGATTGTGGATACCTCTTCCTTCCATGTTATCAGCATTGCCAAATTTGGATTACACCTATGCCCAAATATTTATGGAATGGATCCATCGAGCGAATGCTGCAGTTGTGCTCGCACCATTAATCTGTTGGATGACATTTTTGAGCTGGCGGTCTAGACAAAAGGCCCCTGTTTGCTGGGGACTCGGCGCGTTCGCGCTGCTGCTGCTTCTTGTTCAGTCAGCAGTCGGTGGATTTACTGTGTTTGATCAAAATAGTCCTTGGTCGGTGGCGGTGCATCTGTCGTTGGCATCTCTGCTATTAGCTACCACCGTGTCGATATTTAAAATCGCACAACTGGGCGGTGTGGCTGTTGTTGAGAAGAAGGCGGTTGTGCCATTTTCACTTGCCTTGATTGTATTAGTGACAATTATCTCTGGGGCAGTAGTTGCCAAGTCAGGTTCGGCATTGTCCTGTGGGGGTTGGCCATTGTGTAATGGTGCGTTGGTTCCTGAGTTCGGAGATAGTGGTCAAGTGTTGCATTTTGCTCATCGTGGTCTAGCTCTTATGTCTGTGCTGGGGATAGTCGCGGGGGCCTTCTATGTGCGAGCACTTCGGCATCCTGCGATGCTTTCAGTTATTCAAGTGTTCATGGGGCTTCTGGTTATATGGGTGTACAATGTGGGGACATTGGGCTCACACGTTCTTGTAGGCGCTCTGCACCAATTATTTGCACTGGTAATCTTTGCTTCCTTAATCTGGGTATTTTGGCGCCCTGATGGAGCGAGATAGGTTATGGGAACGGGTAAGCCAAGTTCTTATGTGGAATTAGAAGATAGATTCTCCCGGATTTCTCTAGTGCGGGAGAGTAGCGCTATACTTTCTTGGGACTGGGCTACAATGATGCCAGTAGGGGCAGCGAGGGCAAGGGCGGCCCAGCTTGCGGAACTAGAAAAGACTTCCCATGAACGTCTGGTAGACCCTCAAATAGAGGATCTTTTGGCCCGCGCAGAGCAGGAGCCGGATGTCCAATCAGATATGTGGTTGGCCTCCAACTTAGCTCAAATGAGGCAGCAGTGGATGCACGCGAATGCGTTGTCATCAAAGTTCGTAGAATCACTTGCTACAACTACTTCTGCGTGTGAGTTGGCTTGGCGCTCGGCTCGTGAAAGTGCAAATTTTTCTGAGATTATCCCGCAGTTCTCTGCAGTAGTGGACTTGGTGCGCCAAAAGGCTTTTTCTTTATCTGAAAGTTTTGGCGTGAGCCCATATGATTGTTTGCTGCACCAATACGAACAAAAATTGACAGAGCGTGATGTTGATAGCTTGTTTTCAGACCTTTTGGAATTTCTTCCAAGCGTTCTTTGCAGGGCTTTGGAGGAGCAGGGTAAGCCGAGGTCGTTCAATGGACGCTTCCCGCTTGTAGCTCAGGAAGCTCTCAACAGGAAAATTATGGGTATCATTGGGTTTCCTTTTGATAGTGGGCGACTAGACACAAGCCATCATCCGTTTTCAGGAGGTGGTCCCGAGGATCTGCGAATTACTACCCGTTATGATGATAAAGATTTTACTTCTTCCTTCATGGCGGTATTGCATGAGACGGGTCACGCTTTATATGAATACGGGCTCCCAGCAAGGTGGAGGGGCCAGCCAGTAGGAGAGGCCCTTGGGATGGTTATCCATGAGAGCCAATCGCTCCTTATAGAGATGCAGGTATGTCGCTCTAAAGAGTTTGTTGAGCTAATCACACCTCATATTCGAGAAGCGTTCGAGGGCCATTTTCTCAATCTAGATGAAGATCAACTCAGGGCCGTTCTCTGCAAGGTAGAGCCGGGATGTATAAGAGTAGAGGCTGATGAGGTGACATATCCTTTTCATATTATATTGAGATATAGGCTCGAGAGGTTATTGATTGATGGGGAGTTGAAGGTTGAAGATTTGCCAACTGCGTGGCGGGAAGGAATGAGAGAGTTGCTGGACATTGAACCAGTGGATGATGCCGCTGGGTGTTTGCAAGACATTCATTGGTACGGGGGAGATTTTGGCTATTTCCCCACTTATACCTTGGGTGCTATAGCAGCAGCGCAGCTATTTTCTGCTGCGGTGATGAAAAATACAGATATATTGTCCAGTATTCGCACAGGCAACTTTAAACCTTTGTTGCAATGGTTGGATGTTAATGTCCATTCGTTAGGATGCTCATTATCAGCATTTTCCTTGATTGAAAAAGCAACAGATGCTCCCTTGTCAACCAAGTCATTTGAGAAGCACCTTCGGGCTCGCTATTGCTAAACTAGCTCTTGGCTTAGTTAAGTTTCTGGATAAACAATGTAAGTTTAACGCCTAGATCCAAGATCCTCTGGTGTTGCGACTCTTCACTGAGGGCTCCATCGTCCTTAAAGGCGTTGTGGGCGTCAGGGATGGATGCTTGATCAGGGAGGACTATCATCTGGATGTTGGTTAGTATCTGCCGAAGTTGGGTGAGCCCCCTTACGCCGCCAAGAGCCCCTGGCGAAGCGCTCATTATCACCGCTTTTTTGCCAGCAAAGGCCCTGAGCCGTTCTTCTCCGGCAACCGGTCGAGATATCCAATCGATGGTATTCTTCAGTAGCGCCGAATACCCACCATTGTATTCAGGAGAGGCAATTAGAAAACCATCACATTTGATCATGAGAGATTTTATTTCCTGAGCTGCACTAGGCAAGCCCTGCTTCTCTTCTATATCTCCATTGTATAGGGGCATTGGAAAATCGGCTAAGTCTATGCTTGTTACTTCGGCACCAGCGCTCCTTGCTCCATTGCCCGCGATAGTTACAAGTTTCTTGTTCCAGGATTTATCTCTACTGCTTCCGGAAAACGCAATAATCTTTGGTGATCTTTTGTTCACGATTGCGATTGCTCCAATTAGCCCTTATTCACTTTTTGAAAGGAACGTTTGAGGTAGGCGGAGTGGTCAAATATTGTCATCATTAAATAGGTATCTAAGTTTAGGGCTTGGCAAAGATTAGGCTTAGTGTAGTACCAATATTTTTGTATTCAGCACCCTTCATTCTTTGTGTCTTTGATAATACTTGGTGAACTTTTGGTAAGTTGTACTGTGGAATGGAAGGGTATAGATGATGCTCCAAATGGTAGTTAACATTATGAGGGAAGAGAGTCCAAATCAAGAACTTGGAGCCGCTATTTGTCCTTGAAGAGTTAAGCGGGCAAATAATGTTACTTACAGCCCCGTGTTCACAGATTGCTCGAAGCCGAAAAATAGCAGGTACTATTGTTAGCAAAGGTAAAATCCAACAAAGGAGGAAGAACAAGGCTAATTCGTTTATGACAGAAAACGTTCCTACCGAGATATATACCAGGACTGTGAGAGTTAAGTCTAAGTTGCGTCTATGCCGGAGTGAACCGCCGGTTCGATTTGAATCTAAAGGTAAGGTGGCTGATATTCGCCAGAAATAAGCGTAGGTTTTTAGAAAAGTGGCGCCTAATAGATCGCGGCATAGCTTTTTGAAGAGATGGAGAAAACCTTGGGGGTAACCTGATTGAAGGGGAAGATCAGGGTCCTCTTTTTGGTAAAGGTGGCTATGATGCTTAAAATGTAGGTTCCTGTAGCGCTGAAAAGATATGCAGATAATAGCGCCTAAAAGTGTTCCCATTGCATCATTCAATTTCCGATTTGAGAATAGCCGGAAGTGAGTTGCTTCGTGCACTAGGACGAATACAGCGTGTTGGCGAGTGCCGATAAAAACTAGGATAATTACAGTTATTACTGGGTGGTCTAGATACCAGCAGAGCAGGATAGAAATTGCTAGAGCTACAAGTGTTTCTAAAAGGGAGAGAAGAGCGAACTTATTATTTATATGGCTAAGTTCTTTAAGTTTTCCGGGCGCTATATGACGGGAGGAAGTACTGTTCCCTATGTTGCGTTTATCCTCGGGAAATTGGTTACCAGTTTTCTTAAATGTTTCCATGCATCTTCATCCAAAACGCTATCTCTCCAGCGTTGTAGTATGCGTTTGATCTTCTTGATCAGACTCGGGAAGAGCAGAAAATGGAAACGGAACTGTGTCGACTTCAAAGGAAAGAAACTGCAGAATTTGTCTAAGGTATGCATTTATTCGGGACGCAAAATAGCGGAGGTTGTCATTTTTTTGTCCGTTTATAATTGTTAAAATAAATTGCGCTACGGAGAGAAAGTACACGAATAAAAGGGCTACATAGGATATAAGTCCGAAAAGAACCATATACAGAGCTCTCTGCCACGCTGGAGGGTTAATGACTATCATGGTTGGTGAGTTGGTGCTTTTATTTTCTGGCAATTTGCGTTCTCCGTCCACTCTTTCATCTTCCGACTATCATGGCCCCAGGGGAACAGGTTTGGCAAGACAACCTGTTCGCATCTTGGATGCTATAAGTATTTTTTTTGCTGCAATCCCATTGTTCGACTAAGTCCGGGTGGCTTCTCCAGGTTCTGGTGGCTGTTTTTTAGCCTATTCAGGTATTCTAAGGCGGTGTCCGGTATGGGAGCTGCTCTTCGCTTTGATTGGCTGACGTGGAGTGTTACTAGTTCGTTGGTAGCCGCCATAAAATTTTCAGATTCGTGGTGCATGGTATGGGCGTAGTGTATTCGTTTTTGATCATAGTCAAAGACAAATGTATCAAACCTCAGTTGATCGCCCTCTCTTACTTCTTGTAAGTAGCTAATATGCCCTTCCAAGGTAAACGTAGTCCCATCAGTTTGGTTCGAATAATTTTCTCCTAAACCTATGACATCGAAGAAGGCGTCTGTGGCATGGTCAAACAGTAGTAGGTAATAGGCCATATTGAGGTGCCCATTGTAGTCTATCCATTGTTTCTGGACTTGTTCCCTATGAACTTGAAGAGGTCCATTATCATCTGTTTTTTGAGACATTTTTACCGTTTATTTCAATGATTCTGGGATGTGCTTATAATTTGCACCATTTCTTTTGCAATGCCATGCATATTTAGTCAAACTAAAGTTCTCGAGAGACGAGATTATCGGGTTATTCAGTACAGCAAGGGGCATCATCAGGGTGTCATTTAGCAGGTCAGAGTTATTAATCAAATCATTTTTTGTGTGAAGGAAAATGGGATGTCGCAGTTACAAAAGCTAAGCAAGGTAGATTTTGGCTCGTCAGAAAAAGTTATTGAGATTCTGAAGGAGTATTTTGGTGACCGGTTGACTACTTCCGTTGCTGTCCGAGAGCGCCATGGGACTGACGAGTCGTTCCACGCACCTCGAAGTCCTGACGCTGTGGTTTTTGCTTCTAGCACCCAGGATGTGCAGTATGCCGTTAAAGTCTGTTCCGAGCATCGAGTTCCAATAATAGCGTATGGTACTGGTACTTCCCTAGAGGGCCATGTAGCAGCGCTGTATGGGGGGATATGCATTGATCTATCCCAGATGAATGAGGTGCTCTCAGTAAATTCCGAAGATCTCGATTGTACGGTTCAGGCGGGTGTTACTCGTAAACAGTTGAATGAATACCTAAGGGATATGGGGTTATTTTTCCCTGTTGATCCTGGGGCAGATGCTTCAATTGGGGGCATGGCATCGACCCGGGCAAGCGGAACCAATGCCGTACGGTACGGGACCATGCGTGAGGCCGTAATGTCGTTAAAGGTAGTTTTGGTAGATGGCAGGATTATCCACACCGCAACTCGGAGCAGAAAATCTTCAGCTGGGTATGATTTG
>MDTE01186264.1_pt1 | contig 10069 bp, 9 predicted proteins | sample 811231 | NCBI WGS metagenome assembly MDTE01 (sample SAMN05326651, study PRJNA326480) | marine metagenome | isolation source: seawater | place: Indian Ocean: Red Sea | collected 2010 | reverse complement strand
TTTATCCATTAAACTATTAAATGTATGAAAAAATTCCTCTTGTAAGCTCTCTTTGCCCCTAATAAATTGAATATCATCAATAATAAATACTGATGATTTTCGAAAAAAATCCTTAAAATTAACCATATCATTTTTCTTTATCGACTTAATAAAATGATACATAAATCGCTCAGCTGAAATAAACATAACGTTATTTTGATTTTGAATTTCTAAACCTATTGCATTTAAAAGGTGAGTCTTCCCTAAACCTACACCGCCACAAATATAAAGCGGATTATACCTGGATATATGTTCGCAAACTTTTTTTGAATAAGATAAAGCAATATCGTTACTTTTACCTTGGATAAAACTCTCAAAATTTAAATTTGGGTTTAATCTATTATAATTAAGGATAGAATCCTTGATTTCTGTCACTTTATTCAATTGATCAATTTTTTCTAACTCTTGACTTTGCATGTTTTCTTCAATGATTTTAAATTCTATTCTGTTAAGACTAAGCTTAAAGTTTTTTACTTGTTCTAAAATCTTATCTAAATATCTTGATACAATCCAATCTCTAAAAAATCTTGTAGGCACACCTAAAATTAAATAATCATTGTATTCTTTTACAAGTGAGATTTTTTGTAACCAACTGTTATAAACCTCGCTTCCAAAAGACTTTTTAAAAGCTTCTTGAATATCAAACCAATTCAAAGTTTTTTCCTCTTCAGAAATATAGGCGTTTTGTTTTTTGATATTATTTTTGTCCATGTTGAGTTTCTTAAAGAGATTCATTTAAACTCTCTTTTAAAAATATTTGCAACATATATTTTTAATAATATAAAAAAAAATCGATTTAGGTTGTAGCATTAACGTTCAGATAGAAACTTTAAACTTTCTACAACTTTTACATGAAACTATATTTACAATTAAAAAAAAATTTAAAACTAAATATAGAATTTATTTTGTAATCAACTTTAGATTGTTGAAATTATTTTATCTTTTTTGAAACTTTTGAAATTTTTCTCGCTGCGGTTTTTTTATTTACTACTCCAGATTTAGCAACCTGCATTAGAATTGATTGAAATTTATGAAAATATTTTTTTGCTTTCTCTTTTTCTTTATTTTTAAGAAGAAGTTCCATCTGCTTAATTGAACTTTTGTATTTACTTCTCCTGATTCTATTAATTTGTGTTTGTTTTTTTACCCTTCTTACTCTTCTTATGGCTGATTTTGTGTTAGGCATTTTTTAGGATGTATATATGCATGAATTAATAGGGTCAACTTTATTATTTTTGACAGCTTTTGCAAAAAAATGAAGCTCGATTCGAAATTATAGTCTTTATTACAGTTTGGTTACAATCTGTGTTAGAACACTTTTCTCCTATTCTTCCGTAAACCTTAAAGTGCTGTTGAAAGATCCCCTTTTTTCCATCTCCACTAGAAAAATCCTTAATTGATGAACCTCCAAACTTAATTGCATTTTGTAAAATTTTTTTAGTATTTTTTATAATTTTTTCTATATCTGAGTCTTTCAGCTTGGCAACTTTTCGAATAGGTCTAATTCCACTTAAATATAAAATTTCGTTAACATAAATATTGCCCAAACCAGAAATACATTTTTGATCCATCAAAATGTCTTTAACAGTTCTATTTCTACCTGAAAAATATTTTTTTAAGTACTTAAAATTGAAATCTTGTTTTAATGGTTCTGGTCCTAAGTTCTTCAGATGTAAATTTTTATTATATTCCTCTTTTTTATAAAATTTCATAAAACCAAACTTTCTTACATCATTGTAAATTAATTTTTGTTTGCCATGGAAAACAAAAATTATATGGTTATGTTTTTGATTTTTTTCATCTATCTTATAATAAAAGCTTGTCCTATGTTTTATGTTTTTACTATTTACAAAAAAAAATTTACCTGTCATACCAAGATGTACCAACAGGTTTATATTTTTTTCAAAATGAAAAATTAAAAACTTTGACCTTCTCTTAATTTTAATAATTCTTTTTCCTGCTAATTTAGAAAATTGATCTTTATTTACCTTATATCTTAAGTTACTGTCATTGATCTTAACATTTTTGATTACTAAATTTTGAATTTTTCTTACTAAGGACCTTTTAACAACTTCAACTTCTGGTAATTCTGGCATATAATTATTCTATGAAAAGCACTATTCAAGATAAAACCAAATTAGTCAATTCTGTATTTTCTGAAGTATTTAAAGAATATGATTTGATGAATGACGTTATGTCATTGGGTATTCATCGAATTTGGAAAGACAAATTTCTTGACTGGATGAATCCAGCACCTCATTCTAAACTTATAGATGTGGCCTCTGGGACTGGTGATATTGCTAATTTATTTCTAAAAAAGTTAAATAATTGTGGTGAAGTTACCTGTGTTGAACCTAATTTAAAAATGTTGAATCAAAGCAAAAAGAAATTGAACAGATCTAGGTATATTAATTGGATTAATGCAATGGCTGAGGATTTACCTGTTGATGATAATTCTTTTGATTATTACTCAATAAGCTATGGAATAAGAAATGTTACTAATATAAGCAAGACATTAAAAGAAGCTTTCAGAGTTCTGAAACCTGGTGGACGTTTTATGTGTTTGGAATTTTCAAAAATAGATAATGAAATTTTAAATTTAATTTATCAACAATATTCAAAAGCAATCCCATTAATCGGAAAATTAATTGTTGGTAGTGAGAAACCCTATAATTACCTAATTAAAAGTATAAATGAATTTTATAATCAAGATCAACTTGCTGAATTAATAAGTAAAAATGGATTTTCTAAAGTAGAATTTAGAAATATGTCTAATGGTATTTCTGCAATACACTCAGGCTGGAAAATATAAATGTTGAAGAGAGTCTTTAAATTATTTCAAATAGCTAGAAGATTATCTTCATCTGGTGCAATTAACACGATTAATGAGATACACGCTCTGCCAACCTCTTTAAATGTATTATTTAATTGTATTTCTTTTGGCTCAGAAACAAATCAAGTAGACAAAAATAAAGAACCTGGTGAAAAACTTTGTTTGGCTCTTCAGGAAATGGGTACTACTTTCATAAAATTAGGTCAATTCTTAGCTACCAGACCAGATATTATTGGAGAAGAACTCGCTAAAAATTTGGAGAGATTACAAGATAAGGTTCCAGCATTTGATCTTTACGATGCAAAAAAAGTTATCAAAAAAGAAATTGGTGAAAATTACTTTAAAAATATCACCGAGATTAGTGAACCGATAGCAGCTGCCTCAATAGCACAAGTGCATTTAGCAAAAATTAATATTGATAATATTAACAAACAAGTAGCAATCAAAATATTAAGACCAGAAATTGAAAAATTATTCAACGAAGAATTAGATGCATTAATGTTGTTCGCTTATATAATTGAAAATACACTTTCCAAAGCTAAAAGGTTAAAATTAGTTGAAGTTGTACATCTTTTAAGAGAAATAACCAATATAGAAATGGATTTAAGATTTGAAGCAGCAGCAGCAAATGAACTTTATGAGAATACAAAAAATGATTTGAGATTTAAAGTTCCTAAGATTTATTGGAATTATACAACAAAAAAAATTTTAACACTAGATAAAGTTGACGGCATCTCTATACGAGAACATAAAAAACTTGAGGCGTCTGGAGTGAATCTAAAAAAACTTGCGGAAAACCTGATACAGCATTTTTTAAAACAAGCCGTAAGAGATGGTTTTTTTCATGGGGATATGCACCAAGGAAATCTTTTTGTTGATGAAAAAGGAAACATAATACCAGTAGATTTTGGAATAATGGGTAGACTTGACAAAAATAATAGAAAATTTTTAGCTGAAATATTATACGGATTTATACAAAGAGATTATGTAAAAGTTGCAGAAGTTCATTTTCAAGCAGGTTTGGTACCTCAAGACGCTTCTAAAGAAGAATTTGCACAAGCCTTAAGGTCTGTTGGAGAACCAATTTTTGGACAGTCAATCAAAGATATATCAGGAGGAAATTTACTTGCTCAATTATTCGAAATTACTGAAAAATTTAACATGGCTACCCAACCCCCCTTACTGTTGTTACAAAAAACAATGGTAGTAGTAGAAGGTGTGGCTAGAAAACTTTATCCAGAAACAAACATATGGGAAGTTTCAAAACCTGTGCTAGAAGATTGGTTAAAAAATATCAAGAGTCCAAAGTCAACTTTTGACACAGCAATTAATACGTCCTCGGAAATAATCAAAAGAATTCCAGACCTACCGGCTTTTATTGACAGAGCTGATTATGCTCTAAAGTTAATGGCAGAGGGAAAATTAAATCTAGCTGTTGTAGGGAATAAGAATTTAGAAATGGAACATATGAAACTTAAGAACTTTAGAAATAATATAGTAATGAGTTTTTTTGGTATTGTAATTGTCTTACTATTAGTATTTTAATTAATCATGGCAGTAAAAAATAAAAAAATACTTATAATTATTGGTGGCGGGATAGCCGCTTATAAATCATTAGATTTGATTAGGTTACTTAGGAAAAATAATAATAAAGTTAAAACAATTTTAACAAAAAGTGGTAGAGAATTTGTTACTCCATTATCTGTGACTACTCTTACTAATAATAAAACATTTGAAGACATTTTTGATAAAAATTCAGAAGCAAAAATAGATCACATAACTTTGTCTAGATGGGCAGATTTAATCATTGTAATGCCTACAACAGCTAACTTTATGACAAAATTAAGTATTGGGAGAGCTGAAGACTTAGCAACCACTGTAATTTTAGCTTCAAATAAAGATATCCTATTAGTTCCTGCGATGAATGTAAGAATGTGGATTCATAAAGCGACACAAAAAAACATAAAGATTTTACAAGATTACGGATATTTATTTATCGGACCTGAAAGAGGAGAAATGGCATGTGGTGAGTATGGTGAAGGTAAAATGTCAAGCCCAAGACAGATATATTCATACCTTAATAATTATTTTACAAAAAGAAATTTAGTAAAGAAGAAGAATTTCAAAGCTCTAGTAACAGCTGGGCCAACAAGAGAGTACCTGGATCCAGTTAGATATATTTCTAACGAGTCTAGCGGGAAACAAGGACACGAAATAGCTATAGCTCTAAACAAATTAGGTATTCAAACTACTTTAATTACCGGACCTTCAAATTTAATTCACCAGAAAGATATTAAAACAAAAAAGGTGATCACTGCTAATGAAATGTTCGATGAGGTAAAAAAAACTTTACCCGTTGATGTAGCAGTATGTGCAGCTGCGGTATCAGACTACAAGCCTATTCATAAAAATAAAAATAAAATAAAAAAAAAACAAAATAATTTTAAATCTATTGATTTGGAAGAAAATAAAGACATTGTAGAATATCTGAGTAAAAATAATAAATATAGACCAAAATTAGTTATTGGTTTTTCTGCTGAAATAGAAAATGTAAACAAAAATTCTATTTCAAAGATGAGAAAAAAAAATTGCGATCTTATTATTGCAAACGATGTATCTAAAAAAGATGTGGGTTTTAATTCAGATTATAATAGGGTTTCGATAATTGATAGTAATGGTAATATTAAAATTATCAAAAAAAATAAAAAGAGTTTTATTGCAAATAAAATTGCAGAAGTTATTTTAGATAAACTGCTAGTTGATGACAGAAATTTTAATTAAGAAATTATCTAAAAATATAAATTTACCGAAATACGAAACTGAAGGTTCTTCTGGAATGGATTTAGCTGCGCATATAGAAAAAACAATAAAAATAGAGCCAGGTAAAAGCGCAATAATACCTACAGGGATAGCTATTTCCATACCTAAGAATTTCGAAATACAAATTAGACCAAGATCAGGATTAGCTGCTAAAAATCAGATATCAGTTTTAAATACTCCTGGCACTATTGATTCTGATTATAGAGGTGAAATCAAAGTTATATTAATTAATTTAGGAAATAAATCCTTTACGATTGAAAATAAAAAAAGAATAGCTCAGATGGTATTATGTCCAATTGTTAAAGCTAAAATTAAAGAAGTTAAAAGTCTAGAAAAAACTGATCGAGGTGTTGGCGGTTTTGGATCTACTGGAACAAAATAAATAATGAATTTAAAAGATTTTAAAAGATTTGAAAAACAAATTATATTAAAAAATATCGGTATAAATGGGCAAAAGAAAATATTTAATTCTAGAGTTCTGATAGTTGGTATAGGTGGTTTAGGCTGTCCGCTTTTAACCTACCTTGCGGCATCTGGTGTAGGAACTTTAGGGATAGTTGATCATGACAAGGTAGAAATCAGTAATCTAAATCGGCAAACCCTTTTTTCTCAAAATGATATTGGTAAATTTAAAGTTAACCAGGCAAAAAAAAAGATAAAAAAGATTAATAATAAAATTAAAATTAAAACATTTAAAATAAAATTAAGCCCAAAAAATATAAAAAAAATATTTAAAGATTTTGAAATAATTTGTGACGGTACTGATAATTATAAAACACGTTATTTAATTAATGATGAATGTAAAAAGAGTAAAAAGATATTAATTTCAGCGGCTATAAGTAAATTTGATGGTCATTTATTTAAATTTAATTTCAAAAAAAAGGGGTCATGCTACAGATGTTTTATGCCAGAAATTCCAGTGGAGAATAATAATTGCCAGTCAGAGGGCATTTTTTCACCTGTTGCAGGAGTTTTAGGATCAATGCAAGCAAACGAAGTTTTAAAAACCATACTTAATTTTAAAAGCGATCTGAGTAACCACATGATAATATTTAATTCTATTAAGTCTGATTTTAGAAATATTAGGTTAGGTTATAATCCAATTTGTAAAAATAAATGTTCAAAATAATTTTTTTTTTTTTATTTAATTTTATTTTCAACTCAAAATCTTTATGCTTTTGATGAATATTTTTTAACCTTAAGAAATGACAAAGTAAATCTTCGTCAAGGCCCATCTTTTGAATACCCTATTAAATTATTTTATAAAAAAAAGTTTTTACCTGTTCTTGTTCAAGACAAATATGAGAATTTTAGGAAAATTAAAGATCACGAAAATAATACTGGATGGATACACATCTCTCAGTTATCGAAGAAGAAAGCTGCAATCACAATTGAAGACAATTTGCTAATTTATAATAAACCTTCTAACTATTCTAAACCTACAGTGATTCTAAAAAAAGGTAAACTTTGTAAAATAAAGAAATGTAAGCATGAATGGTGTAAAATACAGGTAGAGAATTTTTCTGGATGGGTAAAGAAAAATAGCTTATGGGGTTTATTATAACTATTTTTTATATTTTGATGTCCAGACTTTATCTAATATGAAATACCATACAGCATTCGCTATTGGTTCAACAATAGCATCTGTTAGCGCAATTATAAATGGAACATCAGCAATTAACATTAAAACTGTTATTGCTATAGCGAAATGACCTATTGTATAAATTAAAGTTCTAAGCAAAGAACCTTTGTTATTTTCGTAAATATCTTTAGCTGTTACGTATATTCCTTTATTGAATTCCGCCATGATTTTTAAAAGGATTTTCTAGAACGCAAGCGACTAAATGTATTCTATCCTGTTCCCCTCCATTAAAAAAATTATGATATTTAGTGTTATTAGTGATTGTAACTGATCCATCTGCTGGCATGTGTTTACAAACATCTTCTATCACCATCCTACATCCCTTATTAGTTATAATTGGTATGTGAAGTCTTGGCTCTGGATCTCTGTGCCAACTCAGCGTAGATCTAGGTTCTTTGAGTAAAATTCTTACTCTTCCAAGTTTGAAATGCTTTTTTAAAGTTTCATAAACTTCCTCAAAATAAGTTCCCTTAAATTCTGACACTAACTCTGTATACTTTGACTCATCGATAGGTTTATCCCTTTCAATTTCTTTTCCTTTTTCATCAGGTATAGTCCAATATGTACCTCTGACATTATGACCATCTGTTGAAGTCTCGTCTCCAGGTATTTGGTTTAAAGAAATCGCTCCAAAATTTTTGATCCCTAGAGTTTTAAATTTCTTTTTTTCTAAAACTTTTTTCAGATCTGCTCTTAATTTTGTTATGTCGAATTTAAGATTTGGGACTCTATAAAAATCGTTTGTGATACTCGTATTTAATGTTTCGATATTTTCCATTTTTGTTAAACTTTCCATTTTAATTTAACTTTTTAAAGTCTGGTCTATCAGCGTTCATTATCTTTGTCCATACTGCCACAAAGTCTTTAATAAACTTTTCCTTATTATCATCTTGAGCATAAACTTCAGCATATGACCGCAGTATTGAATTTGAGCCAAACACTAAATCTGCTCTCGATGCAGTAAATTTTACTTTATTAGTTTTGCGTTCGACTATGTCGTAAGAGTCTTTTCCTGTAGGTTTCCACGCATATTTCATGTCGACTAAATTTACAAAAAAGTCATTAGTTAATGTTCCAACATTATTTGTAAGTACACCTTTGTTTTTAGCAGACTTATGATTAGTACCTAATACTCTCATACCTCCCACTAAACAAGTCATCTCTTTAGCTGTTAGCCCCATTAAAGAAGCTCTCTCTAATAAAAGCTCCTCTGGCATTACAGAGTAATCTGATTTCACGTAGTTCCTAAATCCGTCGTGCAAAGGTTCTAACCATTTAAAACTTTTAATTTCAGTTTCTTCTTGAGTTGCGTCACCTCTACCTGGATTAAATGGAACTTTAACTTTTGATCCACCTTTCTTTATCGCTTTTTCTAATCCTACATTTCCGGCGAGAACAATTGTGTCTGCAGTAGTTGCGCCAGCTTTCTTAGCAATATTTTCTAGCACTTTAAGTGTTTTTGAAAGTCTATCTGGTTCATTAGCGTCCCAATTTTTCATTGGCTCTAATCGAATTCTCGCTCCATTAGCTCCACCTCTTTTATCTGTTGTTCTGTATGTTCTAGCGCTATCCCAAGCAATAGTTATTAAATCACTTATAGTTAATTTAGTAGCTGTAATCATTTTTTTTACTTTATCTACATTGTATTTCTTTTTAGATTTTGAAACATTACCTTGCCAATGAAGATCTTCTTTAGGCGCCCAAGGGCCAATATAATTATCTTTATTTCCCATTGTTCTGTGCGTTAATTTAAACCAAGCTCGGGCGAACGAGTCTTCAAAAAATTTTGGATCTTTGTAAAATCTTTCTGATATTTTTCGGTACTCTGGGTCCATTGCCATAGCCATATCTGCGTCTGTAAACATAAGCCTAGCTTTTTTTTTAGGATCACCTAAATCAATAGGTTTTTTTTCTTCCTCAAGATTAATTGGTTCCCACTGCCATGCTCCAGCAGGGCTTTTTTTGCTTTCCCATTCGTAGTTAAGCAAAAGATCTAAATATTGATGATCCCATTTATCTGGATTAGTTGTCCAAGCTCCTTCTAGACCTGAGGTTATTTGATTTACACCAGTTCCATTTTCTTGAACCCATCCAAAACCTTGTTCGTGAATATCAGCGCCGGCAGGTTCTGGACCTAGGTTAGCTGGATTGCCATTACCATGAGCTCTTCCTATTGAATGTCCACCTACTGTTAGTGCGACTGTCTCCACATCATTCATTCCCATTCGACCAAAGGTTTCTCTTACATCCATTGCAGTTCTAATTGGATCTGGTTTGCCTTCAACACCTTCTGGATTTACGTAAACAAGTTGGAAGTGAGATGCTGCAAGTGGTGCCTCCAAAGATGAACGATCTTGTGGATCTCCATATCTGTTTACAGCTAATGGAACTGTTTCCTTTCCCCAATAAACGTCTTTTTCAGGGCCCCAAATATCTTCTCTGCCAAATGAAAAGCCAAACGTTTTGAATCCAGCTTTTTCGTATGCCATCGTTCCAGCTAAAACCATAAGATCAGACCAACTTAATTTATTACCGTATTTTTTTTTAATAGGCCAAAGAAGACGTCTAGCTTTGTCTAAATTTGTATTATCTGGCCAAGAGTCTTGTGGCGAAAATCTATGGGATCCAACGTTAGGTCTACCATCAAACTCTCTATAAGTTCCAACTTGATGCCAAGTCAATCTGACCATTAAACCTGTGTAACTTCCTAAATCTGCAGGCCACCATTCTTGGCT
>MDTE01043472.1_pt1 | contig 10069 bp, 4 predicted proteins | sample 811231 | NCBI WGS metagenome assembly MDTE01 (sample SAMN05326651, study PRJNA326480) | marine metagenome | isolation source: seawater | place: Indian Ocean: Red Sea | collected 2010 | reverse complement strand
TCATCATCCTCCTCGTCCTCATCGTCATCCGTTACAGCGGGCAAGAAGTCAACCTCGTCTAAGTCAGCAGCAGCGGGAATTGGGTCGGTCTCTTCGTTGAGATGCTGGCCCTCTAGGGCCTCGAGAGTCTCATCTAGTAAAGTGACTAGTTGAGAGAATTGATCAAGGTCAAGGCTGCCCTTAACAGTGTCGCATCCGACCTCCTGCATCAGGATCTCCACGTTCTCCTGCTCCAACAGACCCTCAGACACCAGGTCCTTGACATCGTCCCATGCCATGAAGGCAGCAGCAGGGACAGAGGCAGAGCTACCGCGTAGAGTGTTGAACAAACTTTCCATGATCTCTTTGTTCTCCTCCTCCGTCAATGGCTCCTCACTCTCGTAGTCGTCCAGCTCCAGCACTTCGCCATCGTCCTCATCTTCGCCCAGGGCCAGGGAGGACGCGATAGCGCTGGCAGAAGGCGCAGCAGGTGCACCTTCCTCGTCCTCTTCGACCTCCTCAGCCTCGTCTAGAGTCCTAACAAAGGCGATGAACTGCTTCTCAGAGATGCCACCACTCACTCTTCCGGTCTTCTCGCTGACCTTGACGCCAGCCTTCTTCAGCAGGTCCAACAGCTCGTCGCTCTCTAGCTGAAGTGTAGCCAGGTCGTCCCACTTCTTCAGAGTGGATAGCGTGATTGTCTGCTTGCCCTTGCTCAAGGCCTCAAAGATTTCGCTCAGCATCTCTGCCTCGGCCTCTTCGTCGATCTCGTCGTACTCCTCTCCATCTTCTTCATCACCATCACCAAGGGCAGTAATGGCCCCTCCCTCGTCGTCACCGTCAGCCTCTTCATTTTCAGCAGCCACGTCCTCCAGTTTCTGTACTAGTCGGAAAAATTGGGAAAAATTAGCTTTGTCTGTCTTCAAAGATGCCCATACGTCCACGAGGTCCTCCTCGGACACATAATTGTTCGAGATCATGTCTTCAATGTCGCTCCACCCACGTACTGTCTCGAAAGTCACTACGTCTGCATCGCCTCGGAGGTCATCAAAGATCTCTCTGGCTACCTCCTCTACAGCCTCATCTTCGATGCCTTCCACCATAGACTCGTCGAATGGGAAGTCCTCCTCGTCCTCAGCCGCATCGTCATAATTCTCCGCTTCTGCAATAGAGGCGCTGACGGCATCAGCTGTGGGCAGCGCGTCAGAGAAGGCTTGCTCTATATCGTCCTCGCTATCATTGTCTTCATCATCGCCAGCAGCAAGATATTGCTGCAGCAGTGCTGCCTGTTCGGCAGTGTTGTCTGAGGAGGGAGAGGAGGAGGAGGAGAAGCCCAGAGCCATCGTGTCCTGCATAATGGAGACGACTTCCGCGAACTGCGTAAAGGTCATCAGAGCTTCGCGGGAGTCACTGCTCATCACTTCGTTAACAGCTTGGTTGATCTGCGCTTCAGTAATGTCGCCATCTTCCACCATGTCTTGCACATCGGCCCAGTCGAATAGGTCTGCTACCGCCACTAGGGGTTTGTTTCCTCGCAACTCATCATAGATTTCTCGTGTGTCGACATCTTCCCACGCGTCTTCCTCATCAAGGCTAGTAATGAGGGTATCAGTATCATTATCATCTTCCTGCACGTCTTCCTCTTCATCGTCATTGTCATCCACTTCCACAGCACGGGTAGAGGTGGCACCGAAGGACTCGAGAGCCGAATCAGGCACCTCCACTTCGTCACTAGGCAAAGAGCCGAACTCCTCAAAAGTGAGCTTTAAATTGTACTTCATGCGTCCATTGCTCTTATTGTTGACGCGATACACGCCACAGGTAACCTCTCTGCCTGGTACGAAATCTTGCTCCAGGAGCTGTTTCTGAAAGGAGTCCTTGAGATCGGGAGGCACCTGGAATTGCTTGGGGAGGTCCCTCTTGCTCATGAGACCAGTGATGGGCAAGGAGGCACCCTCCATTTCCATGGTCACGAGCACTCCCTCAGATACTACTCGATCCACGGTGCCAATGATGGTGTCACCTACAGCAATGTCCTCCAGAATGCGTCGCATACGACGAGCACGACGCCTCTCGTTGCCATCTGATTTGATTTTCTCCTTTTCAGCGAGGATTTGGGACTTCTCAATGGCCGGGTTGAGAGAAAACGTGATACGACCAGAGTTTTTGTACACTTCTTTGACGTATACGGTGACTCTTTTGCCCTTTGACAATACCGAGTCGTCCTCCTCGTCTCCCTCATCAGCCTCACGATTCTTGGTGCGGCGATTATTGGAGCTTCTGATAATTGTACCTGCTGGCATATCATTTTGATGAAGCATACCATTCACAGGAACGAAGCTACCTCCCTTGCCAGCTCGCATAACTCCAGCATCCACAAACACGGCATAAGCAGTGCAACTCGTGATGGTGCCCTCCAGCTCCATGCCAGTCTTGAGCTTATTCAAGAGCGTGTGCTCATCTCTCAACGCGCTTTTCGCCCCCTTCTGATTTGATCGCGTAGGAATTATCTTTGCCGGGTTCGTCCTCACTGCTCTACGAGAGCGCGGGCTCTCCCGAGTTCCCCTCTCATTCCATGCAGAAGCTTGGCCCATAATGGTATCGCTAGGTGTGGCCAGACTCAACCGCAACAACTCGTCATTCTCCTTCCCAATCACATAGACTTGCATCATCGCGCCCACCTGCAGCGTCATGCGCTCCTGCCAACTCAAGTTGATTGTGCTCAAGGCACCCTTGAGGTTCTCGCCATTTCTCCCCTTGACATTGAAGAGAATGCGCGGGTCTTTCATGTTGTCTGCGTCATGCTCGTAAACCTCTCCCAGCAGCTGGGCCCCTATGTCCAAATCATCACTCAAAGCGCTCAGCCAGCGGCTAGGTCGGCCCTGAGCAGATCGGGAGCACCGAGCCAAAGAAGGCCGCGATACGCGATGATTGCGGAAGGCTGACGCAGTTTCCGTGCCCAATCTGAGCAGAAAACATACTGCTATCAACAGCCTGATCGCCATCATGTTGACTTGTGCTCACCTACGCCCACAAAGGTCTGACTTTTCACACCAGGTGTACGTACTGAAAGAGAAATTGACAAAATCAACACGTTCACACTCGTTTTACAATTTATTTTTGGATCAGCATGCTATCACCGTAGCTAAGAAATCGGTAATTTTTATCTAGAGCTTGCTTGTACACGTCTTTGATGCGAGACACGCCCGCCTCTGGATTTCCTTCCTCTCCCAAGAATGCGCTGACCAAAAGCAGCAGTGTACTCTCCGCTTGATGGAAGTTCGTTATCAAGCCGTGGTTGCAGATGCGGAAATTATTATAGCTTGGCGTGATGCAGAGCGAAGTACAACCCGCTAGATCCGCGTTTGGGCCCGTAGAGGCCAATAGAGCATCGAGGCTACTATTGAGAGTGGGCAACTCTTTAGACGGATATCTCTCACTCCATGTCTTCTCGATCTCTACGTAGTCCCACTGGCCCAGATGGAGGTCAGCCCCTTCCCTGGTAACTCCCATACCCAATATTTCCTTTACTCCACACCAATAGAGCGTCTCGCCTAGCCTCACACTGGTCGTGCCCACACATACCAGGGGCTGTCCCCTGGCACTCGCTTGGGATATCTGTCGCACCTGCTCTTGCGTCACGGAAAAGCGTTCACTGTGCATGTCATGATCACTGATATTATCACTGCTGACTGGCTTAAATGTGCCAGCTCCCACATGGAGGGATACAAATGACGATGTTACGCCCTTGTCCTTCAGCGCTTTGAGGATGGTGTCATCGAAGTGCAAACCTGCAGTGGGTGCTGCGACGCTGCCTTGTTTTGTTTTGTTACTGTAGACGGTCTGATACACTTGGTTATCCTCTGAAGTGGTAGCTCTATCTAGATATGGTGGAATCGGGATATCACCCACAGACGCAAGGCAGTCCTCCAGGATGACCTCACGTTGTTCCTCCTCCGTCTCCATCATTACAGCCACTTCAAACCCCGGCTCCTCGTTCTTCTCCTCCCAAATACTATCCACATGCACAATTTTTACCTTGAACCCGTACTTATCCACGCCAGAAGCAGAGGCAAACACCATGTCAGGGCGCACTTCGGTCACTCCTCCTCGCAGCATGGCCGTCCAGATCTGACCATGGCCTGGAATCGTCACAGCTACAGCCGGGTCGCTCTCAGGAGAAACTGGCTGAAGGAGCATAATTTCCGTGGGCTTCTCTCCATCGCCATCGCCCATCCATAAACGCGCAGGCAACACACGAGAGTTGTTGTAGATCATGTGAGCATCTCTCGGGATCAGCCCCACGATGTCCTTGAAGGTAAAATGGTTGAGGATGTTCTCACCACCTTGGTCGCACTTGGTGACATGTAGCAATTTCGACTCTCCCCTCGCCTTAGGCTCCAGACCAATTCGCTCGGTGGGGAGCTCGTATTTCACTTTCTTCATCTCGAAGCTCGGGGCTTTGCCCGCACACAGCGACCGTATTTGTTTATGACTGCGTGTACACGCGCGCATGACGCGAAATATAGATACTATGGACATTCTGATATTCGTCTTGATGTCCAGTATGCCACCATAAAGGCGGTATGGCAATTCGATTGGGGGTCGCTCAGAATGTTGGGGTCTTAGCGCTTACTGATCCACCCTTAATACCCCACGAGGTAGTGAGCGTCAAGATAGTACATTTGGTTTGCATTTGCGATACAAATAGGTTGACTTGATCTTGATGACAGCGTGGACTAGCGTTGAGAGCGCGTTCCAGGCCAAAAGTGGAAGGAAGCCGTCTTATGAGGGCGAGAAGATCCCCATTGTTGAGGTGCAGAACGTGTATGAGCTTGGACAGTTAGTGGCTGTCAGTTTCCTGGAGTGGGTCACGGCAAATCCCACTGGGGTGATTGCTCTTCCCACGGGTCGCACTCCCGAGTACTTCATCAAGACGCTAGAGCGCTTCCGCAATACGTGGGGGACGCCAGGTTTGATCAAGGAGCTCTCTGTCTTGGGCTATGTGCCAGGCACTACGTTCCCCGACACTTCAAAGGTAAGCTTTGCCATGCTGGACGAGTTTTTTCCGATGGACACGAGCCACAGAAATTCTTTCTGCAACTATGTCCGCAATTTCTACGTGGGTCCCTTAGGTATTCCGGAGACTAATGTGATGGACTTTGACCTTGTTGGCAAGGGTGTCATCACGGAGGCAGAACTTAACGTCTTTAAGGCTATTGACGTGGATTTGTCGTTGCTCACGAGGGAGCCTAAAGGTGCTGAGGAGAAGGAGCGCAAGGCTATCTTAATGAAAGTGCAGGGTTATTGCGACGATTACGAGACGAAGATCCGTGAGCTTGGGGGCATCGGTTTTTTTTTGGGAGGCATTGGCCCTGACGGCCACATCGCTTTCAACCAGGAGGGGCAGGAGTTAAAAAGTACCACCCGCTTAGTCAATTTTAACTACCCCACGGCCGCTGCTGCTGCCGGTGACCTTGGTGGCATTGACAAAGCGAGAGGCAAGGCCGCCATGACCATTGGTTTGTCCACTATCATCTCTAATCCAGACTGCCGTGCCATCATCATGGCTGCTGGTGAGGGCAAAGCTGAGGTAGTACGCAGTGCAGTGGAGGACGCGAGAGATCCTAGTCGCCCTGCTTCTAGCTTGCATGGCGTACCAGGTGCACGATTTTACTTGACACATGGTGCAGCAGGCAAACTGAGTGCTAGAAAGGCAGAGGATGCGGCAAATATCACTGATAAGTGCGTGGACTGGGCCTTGGGCCATCTATCGGGGGTCGGGGTTGGCCTGGGTATCGACCAGGCTCATCTAGTGGTGCCGCCTGCAGAGTACTCGCTGGTGGAGAGTTTGATCTACGACGCGGCTAAGAAGCTGTGCAAGCCCGTCCACTTAATGAGCGACTCAAAAGACCTCCTGTGCTTGCCCCAGGGCCCAGTGCTTCCAGGGTGGATCATGAACGATAAGAACAATTTCCGCGTGCTTGTCAGCTGCGCTGCCAGGCGTCTTCGCGAAAAGATCGATGGTGGATTGAGAGCTGCTAGCTCTGTGTCAAAATCGATTCTTCACACGGGCCCTCATCACGACGATATTATGTTGAGTTATCACGGTGCAATGCACGAGATGCTTGGACGGCAGCCTGCCGGGATGGTCACCAACTCTTACGCTGAGACCATTTTCAGCACGTCGAAAGGTGAAGGTAGCGAGGCGCTGCCGAGTAGTCGTCCTTATGTCAGCCCCGCCAGGAGAAAAAGAAGTGATAGTATTGGCCTGGTGGCGCCGTTGCAGCTAGGCGAGAAGTTCAATGGCAATGTGAACCACTTCGCTTACCTCACTTCGGGCTTCCACAGCGTCGAAGACAGAGTGTTGTGGCGTTTGGCAGAGAGTGTAGCTGCTATTGATGATACTAACAGCACTGTGCTCGAGTCACTGATCAATGCCGGCGAGTTGGCGAGAGATTATGACGAGTTAATGGCTGTATTCCGTGAAGCCTTCCACAACAAGGACCAAGACGGCATGGATTTCGTGGAGAAGGTCATCTTCCTGCGCACAATCTGCTACGTATGGAACATAGTCCTGACACAGACCTATGCGCAGCTGATTGTGCAGGTATCTGAGAGGGTGAATTGGCTCTTGAAGGAGTATTTGCCCAACCACCGTCCGGGAGACGCAGTTCCTACCGACATGCAGCTGGTGAAGGGGTGCATGCGCGAATCCGAGGTAGACCGTGTGTGGGCCTTGAGCAAGATGCCGATGAATCGCATTCACCACATGAGGAGCAAATTCTACACAGATGACTTCTTTTGCCCTATGCCTTCGTTAGAAGACGATGCCATGCCTGTGACCAACTTACTCCGTGCAAGACAACCAGAGTTGCTGACCGTGGCCTTCGACCCAGAGGGCACGGGCCCCGACACGCACTACAAGGTGTTGCAGGTGATTGCCGCTGGGTTGAAGATGGCTATCAATAGAGGCGACCTGAAGAATGATAATCCCATGATTTGGGGCTATCGTAATGTGTGGTTTGTCTTTGCGCCATGGGAGGCCACCCTCATGATCCCTTGCAGTGAATCTGACTTGCAGCTCATGCACGACACTTTCATGTGCTGCTTTACCACCCAAAAGGAGGCAAGTTTCCCCTCTCCACACTACGATGGTCCCTTCTCTGCGTGGTCGCGCCACCTCCAAATTCAGCAGAAACAGCAGCTCGTAGAGCTTTTGGGAGAGGATTACTTCAAGCAGCACAAGGACGAGAGAGTCAGGAATTGCCACGGATTCATCTTCCTGCGAGCCATGCAAGCCAATACCTTCCTTGAAGAGTGCGAGGGGCTCAAGAGCAAGTTCGAGAACGTATAAAACGACGATACATTGGCACACTTTAATAATATGAACAACATAATGACATGAATTTCCCCGGCACTCCAACCACTACATTATGCCGAGGCGGCTTCGTTGTACTTCGACAAAATCCTATCTATTGCAGCGTTGTGATCTGTCGCTCGTCGCCTGTCTTGGTCGCTGTTTCCGGCCTGTCCTGCAGTGGGGGGCTTGATGACAATCTTGCTCGCATCGCCCTTGTCCATCATGGTGCTCAGGATCTGCGGAATGGGGTGTTGGTCAGCGGGCATGGGCTTCTTGGGCGCAGGAACCTGCATACTATACACTGCCTTGAGATTTCCTGACAAATCATCCAGCTGCTTGCTCGCCAGCGCGAAAGAATTGAGGAGCTCGTCCCAATCTGTCTCAGAGTACTCATTGGCCACCCACGGATACACCTTGCGGCTCAAAGTATCATGGAGCAGGCGTGTGCGATTCTCAAGCTGCTTCCTGTCCTCGCCAACCGCCGAAAGCATCTTTGGGATCTGTTGTTTTACAAATATGCTCGAAATTAATTGGGCAACTTTACCTCTCCATTCAATCCGAGCTTGGCGAGCCTGTGTGCTTTGATCGACACTAAAACCTCATCGAGTGGAAAGATGATATATAGATAGATCCACAAGCTGGCGTAAGAAGGGAATTATTGACTATTTAGTAGCGCTTCGTCGCCCTTGAAGGTATCGACTCGTCGCGGTTCACTTAGCGTTCACGAGGGTTTCAGCATGAATCAGCGTACCACACCGCCCATTGCTATGAATGAGCTCAGTGTGTCCCCTGTGAGGCGGTACTTTGCTTACGTGTACGCCAAGCTGAGCGATTTCTGCACGAGGGCTGAGCAGAGGATAGATCAGCTCTATAAGGAGAACATTTTCACGGCGTCCACCGTGCTACCCCTGTTCTCGGTGACCTTGACGTCAACGATGCGCTATTTTTACGATGACTACAGCAAGTTCTCGTGCCCTGCCAACGCTTTTGGTACGCCTTTGTTCTTTTGCGAGCTCCTCGTGTTGGCCGCGGGAAGTGCCCACGTGCTGACAAGCGTAGTGACTCTGTTTATCAAGTTATTTTATAAGGGGATCGCGTTGAGAGCGCGTGTGGCAGAATCACAGGTCTTTCTAGTGCTGGGGGCGATGTTGATTGCGCTGATTTTGGCCAATGCCTCGTGCGTGATTTACTACCTCATAGACTACGATTTCAATACGTTCGAGGCGCCCAACACGCACGAGAAGTTTAGAGCCTTTGTGTTCTTTACAAGCGCCACATTCCACGTCTTTGTTTGTTATAATAGGCTACTGGCCTTTTACAGTATGCCTCGATTGTTCACGGCGAGTTGGACCTTGCTGATCATTCTGATAGTATGCGGGAGCGGTATTTTGGACTATGTCCGTGGGTTGACGCCAGAAGGGCCCACGAAGACATTCCTGACTGTTGTAGTGATCTGTATCCGCGTGATTGCCATGATCTGGACTTTTTGGCGGAACTTGACTTGCTTCTTGATACTCGCACAACACCGTAATTGGCGCCGAATGACAACTTTAGTAAAGATGGCAAGATGGCTGTGTAGATGGATGCCATTGTGCGTTCCCGCCATGAATTATGACACAAAGGACGAAGATTTGTTTGGGAGAGGAATAGGAGGGATAGGTGAGAGAACCAAAAACAAGGGGAAAAGTAAGTATGGCGAGATAGGTAACGGCGGTGAAAGCGATGAGGAAATCCACCCAGCTAGTGCCCCCGCGATTTCCCCTGATGACGCAATTGCGCTCAAATTAGCCACTGTCACTTTTGGAGATACGCTCGTGGGTGGACCTAATTCCTTTGGTTTGGATGACTTGAACAACCCCGGCACCGCAGAGACCGACTGGGGGAGTAACACGGCGAGCGGAATGGTGTTGGAGCAACTTGCAGAGCTACCTGAGGATGACGACAATCTCTCCGATATTAGCCCCTCGGGATCTCACAATGTGCGAGTCTCGGTAGTCTCGTCAGACAGCCAGTCTGATGTAGGGAAAGACATGAGTAAGCTGCAAGACATCTCGCCGCAAGATGGCCTCGCACTGACCGTGGCGTTCATCTCGACATTTAATGTGTTCTTTCTGGCTTTTTTCTTTCCTCAGGGGATGGAGGCAAGTGAGTCCGGATCAAGCGAATACACACTATGCGATCGTGTGAACATCAATGTGATCTACTCATTCTATATGCTCATAATCCAGCATAGGTTGAGTCTCGTGTACATTCACGAGGTCGACTTGAACTTTCTGACGTACCACCGAAACTTCCGGAATGTCAGTAAAGACTTGGCTTTACTCCTAGGAAATCTGCTCCCAGAAGATATCAAGGGTAGAATGATGGAACGAATGAGTGTTGTGCTGCAAGGAGACTCCAGCGCAGAGGACGCGTTGCCACCCCTGTCACAATGCTCGGAAGAGTGTGAGGCGGAAAGAGCCACAAAGCGGCACATTGACGATATCGAGATTTCCTGCAGCGACATTTCATTAATATCGCAAATGCAGTCCTCTGTCTTTGGCGTGTGCATGGCGTCAGACCTGGTCAAGCCCAAGATTACATCCGATAAGATCGTTTTTCGCTTCAACGCCAGTCTGTTGGAGAAAGTCAAATTAACCATCTGAGATACTATAGAATATTTAATATGACATTTTGGGAAAGCTTTCAGTATATATGGTGAAGATAATAAGTTGTATATAGCAGTCC
>MDTE01116530.1_pt1 | contig 10070 bp, 8 predicted proteins | sample 811231 | NCBI WGS metagenome assembly MDTE01 (sample SAMN05326651, study PRJNA326480) | marine metagenome | isolation source: seawater | place: Indian Ocean: Red Sea | collected 2010 | reverse complement strand
TTTAAAATTCCCTTCAGAACCTGTAAATACAGAGATTCAGGAATAATTCCCAACACTTCTCCTACAGATTTACCATCCAAATTTCCACCGGTATAGGCAATCGATTGATCCAATAGACTCAATGCATCACGTACACTACCATCCGCCTTTTTCGAAATGAGCTGCAGACTTAAATCATCGTATTTCATATTTTCAGCATTAATGATCTTTTCAAGATGTGCAATTAACTCGTTTTGCCTTACTCGTTTGAAATCAAAACGTAATGTACGAGAATGAATAGTCTGGGGTACTTTTTGCGGATCTGTTGTTGCCATGATAAATTTAACATGTTCGGGAGGTTCTTCAAGAGTTTTGAGTAGGGCGTTAAATGCCTGTGTTGTAAGCATGTGAACTTCATCAATGATGTAAATTCGATACATGCCAGACGAAGCTGGATATTTAACAGCTTCACGTAATTCACGGATTTCGTCTATTCCACGATTGGAAGCACCGTCAATTTCCTGAACATCCAAACTCCTGCCCTGTGTAATATCATTACAATTATTACAGGCATTGCATGGATTTTCCTCAGCACGTTTTTGACAATTAAGGGTTTTTGCTAAAATCCTTGCAGTGGTCGTTTTGCCAATACCGCGTAAACCTGAAAACAGAAAACCATGACCGACCCTGTCTGACTTAATCGCATTCTGCAGAGTTCGAGTCACAGCTTCTTGTCCTACAACATCATTAAAGATTTGTGGACGCCATTTTCTGGATAGTACCTGATAACTCAAATTAATTTCCTTCAACTGTGCACCGTAGGTCGAGCTCTCTGTAAATAAAGGTCTTTCCGCAGCCAGCTCATCACCAGGGATCTACGGCACATGTACAAATATTTTACCGCTGCTTCCTTCCGGATCTGACGGGGTTCAAACACCGAACATTGCGTAGAGCTGATAAAGTCAACACCGCTTACGGTCAGCACAAAATTCAGCAAAACCCTTCCTACGGCGATCGGTCCTGCATAAAGCGGATTTCAGGTTACAGGAAACCGCTAGCTTCCCACCCAGCACAGATTATTAAAAACAGTTAAAATTCAGAGGGTAAATTTAGGATTAGATGAAACGACTATAAAATTAAGATTTATCTTTATTATGGAATAATGCACCGTAAAGAACCAACCCGCTGCCTATTCCAAGAATTGGTGATCCAATATATGCCCAATGATTAGATTCCAGAACTGTTTTTAAATAAAAGCCTAACACGTACCCAACAGACATGCCAATTAAACCTATTCCTATAACAACACTGGCAAAGACTTTAAAATTCATTGAGCAATTTAATGATAAAGTAAAATCCGAAAATCAATAGAACAAAAGACATTAACAGGGATAAATACGCAGCTTTTTTAAAGCCAATCCCTCCAACATCAAATTTCAGGATTTCACGAACTGTTTCTTTACCCATTAAATAGAGAGTCTAAGTTCCATATTTATAGAATTTGAAGCATCAATAATTCCGTCAGAATTATTGTCATAATGCATCATTTGCATATCAATGATAAGCCTCATAAATTGCATAGGACGCAACCCCAGTCTGATGCCCATTTCGGAGGTTGAAAAGACATCTCCAAATCCAAAAAATGAAGGTGAATTATACTGGCTGTATAAAAAGGTCAATTCCGAAACTCCAACCATTACCTTCTCGCCTAATCTTCCTTCTAAACGTAGCGTGTGGAACAATTTTGGGTCATAGGTAAAACTATCATCCTGATCTCCAAGATTATTTTCAATTTCATAATATTCATTATCCCGGATTTCCATTTTGAGTCCATAGTCAAACCCAAAACTGCCGTACTCATTAAATGACCAATTCATTTTCAATGCCATTCCTGGAGTAGAATAAACATTCTGGGTGCCGGATAGTAGACTGCTTAATTCTTTTGGAACAAGCAAAATAGAATCTTCTTCAGTATTGATTAATGTTGAAAGATATTCTGTAATGGCAATTGAATCATTATATGTTTTTTCACTGAATGTTTCTTCAGTTAATTTAATTTGGCGCATTCTTTCTAAATCATACATAGAGGTAAAAAATGGCGAGAGCATTATTGGTGAATCTACAATCATAGCCAATGTACCTGTAAGTCCTCCAGAGCGAAAATCCACACCAGTTCTAAAGCTGGTTGTCCCTGTTTTTTTTCGAGTAGGCAGGTTTCTTTTATAAGAGATCGTATCCGAAAAATACAAGTAATCTAATTCCAGCCAACCACTTAATTGGCGATTAACTCCTCGAATAAGTTCATAAGTCGCATCAATTTCCATTCCTGAAACTCGCCTACGCTCCTCATTTTCCCATTTATCCTTTTCTTTTTCTGCGACATATTTTCGAGGAATTTCAGCGTACTGATTATGGTCAACAATAAATCCCACTCCAATAGTCATAGGGAAACTTTCCATCATGAACATTTCAGCCCTGTAGCCCATCAAGCCACCACCGCGGGACAGATCCCGCATGCTGGCTACAAATCCACTTAATGTGACAAATTTCTTGCCAAATGACCAATTAAAATCGAATCCTGTTCGTCTGTCGGAAATTTTATTCTGGGTATTTCTGTAATTCACCAATAATCCACCATGTCCAAACGTTTTGTTCTCAATCAATCCAAGGTGAACATTCAAATTATTGCTGGAATCAAAATAGTCGAGGTATTCAACTCTATCCAATAAATCATAGAAAAATTTGTCAAATTCCCAAAACCCCTTCCCTCCAAATATGATGGGAAATGACAATCCAACTTTAAGATCATGGCGATGATAATATGGAACTATATTAATAAAAGTACTGGCATCTGAAGTTTGACCAAATTGATAACGATAATTTCTAAAACTGAGTATATTTTTCCCAAGAATGGGTTGTTCTGATAAATACACTGGAATAAGGTCATGCTGAGAAAGGGAAGGGATATCGGCAGCATCAAAATAAGTATCTAATGATGAGGTTAATTTATTGCTTTCTTCTTCCAGCAATCTGTATTTCAATTCATTAAATTTATCTGCTTTTAAATGGCCGTTTACTTTTAGAATTGCAGCATCGCCATCCCCTAATTCAGCTGTGGTCATACTAAATTGGTTATTAGCAGTAACTTGTCCTGTCTGGACAATTATTTCATCAGATTTATTATGGTGTGATTCCACCCAAAACCTGCTGATGCTTGTTATATATTGACCAATAGTGCTATAAATTTTGAAATTGTTTGCCCCAGTACCACCAATCTGGCAATACAAACTACCATAATTCAAATCTATGATGTCCGAAATTCCGGCTGAACTAAATTCTACTTGAGAATTCTCAGTTATGCGAATGATTGAATTTCCATCACTGTAAACAACCTGGCAAATTCCATTATTTCCAGTATCAATCCTGTCTCCTTCATGAATTCGTCTGCCTGGTAAAGCTTTTCTCACCGGAACTGTTTTTGATTTGGAAAAAAGGGTAACGTCACCACTTACAGAATGAACAGAACCAATTTCAAAATTACTTGCGGAAAGGATGCCTGCGACCCAAAAGATCGTAATTAAATTTCTTATCAATTTATAATTGAAATATTTTAAAAAATTGCACTTGTTTTGAATAAAATCCAATGTCTGTATTAGCTGACAAATTTAAGATAGCATAGCAACACAGAAGAATTAATTATTTCCGTGAGAGATTAAACTGAGATATCCCTAGAATACTACCAAAAAACCCCATTATAATTCCTGCAGACAAACTCAAAAGAACAATGGTTAAATTGCTTGCGGTAGATATTTCGATAAAAGGAATAAATAAATAATTTAAAAGTGACTTTAATAAAATTCCTCCCGCAGCAGCTATTATTCCTCCCAAAATACCTTGAAGAACTCCTTCACCAATAATAGGTGCCCAGACAAAGGTGGATGATGCTCCATGAAGTTTTAGAATTGAAAGTACTTCTCTTCGTGTAAAAATCACCAATTTCATCGTATTCGACAAGATAAAAAAGGTGATTATCAAAAATACTGTTCCAAGAACGGAAAAGCCAATTGCAATGTTTTCGCTGATACTGTCTAAATTCCCAATTAATAATTGTTGAAAATGAATGTCATTTACACCATCTAAGACCAATAATTGTTTTTTTATTTTGTTCATTCCTTCCAAATTTTGAAGCGATTTTATCAACGTGTATTTACCACTGCAAGGCAACGGATTACCACCAAATAATTCTTGAATATCCTGCTCAAAATGGTGAGTAAAAATAGCCGATGCCTTTTTAGATGAGATAAATTCTCCATCAGTGATAAAAGGAAAAGAATAGATTTTATTATATAAGTCTCTACAGCCAATACTGTCAATGTCGGTGGAGAAAAAAACATCTAACTGGTAGGATGATTTCAACTGTTCTGAATAACGGTTAACATTTAAATAAGTAAAAATTCCTGCTGTAAAGATAACTATGGACAACATGATCATTAATACTGATGCAAGCGATTGGAACCAAGTTCGCCCGATACCTTGAAAACTTTCTTTTAATAGGTAAAAAATGGTTGAAATCAAGCGATTAATCTCACACCGTTTTCCATTTTTACGACTTGGTCTTTATCCATATCAATAAATGATGTGTCATGAGTTGACACCAGCAATGTGCTTCCGTTGTTACATGTATGACGAAATATTGAGACTATTTCATTTGCTGTCGTTTGATCCAGATTCCCAGTTGGTTCATCTGCTAGTATTAATAGAGGATCTTTGACCAATGCACGTGCAATAGATATTTTCTGTTGCTCACCACTACTCAATTCTGTTGGATAGCGGTTTGAAAGATGAGATAAACCTAAGTCTTTCATTATTGTGTTTGTTTTATGATTGACGTGTTTTGAGGGCAGCTGATTTATACGAAGGACAATACTAATATTTTCAAAAACGGTTCGGTTTGGTATAAGTTTATAATCTTGAAAAATAAATCCTACCTTCCTTCTCAGCTTTTGTATTTGTTTTATACTAATCTGTGAAATATCCACACCTTCAAGCATTAAATTACCCCGTTGTATTTCGGTCATACCAAACAGGCAATTTAAGACGGTGGATTTTCCAGCACCGGTGGGTCCGGTTAAAAAAACAAGGCTTCCCTTTTCAACTTCAAGCGTAAAATCTTTAATCCCTGCGCCTTGCTGATAGGTGGCAGTGACATTTTTAAAATGTATCACAGTAAAAATTAGGCATGTCCAACCTTCAATTCCATATACGAAATTGTTCTATTCTAAGATATTATTAATAAATTTAATGGAATTAGGGTTAGATAATTGTTCTTTGTGCTGTATAAGGATTTCTGCTATTTGTGTTGCTTTATTTTTTAACAAGGTTTGATATTTTTCAATTTCATTGATTTTCATTTCATTTAACAAGCCAGAATGTCCAAATATGAGCATTGCTTTTTCCCAATTGGCAATACACTTAGGCAATAAATTTTTCTTTTTATTCATTTCACCTAATCGAACATATTCAATAAACTCTATGACATCACATGTCCATTGATCATCAGTCAAATTGAGATGGAAATCACCTTTATCAAATTGTATAATTTCTTTTATTCCAGCATTTGAAAATAGTTTTCTAATTTTTGCCAGTGTTACGTTTTTTCTGTTTTTAATTTGATATTTGTCAGTTTTACTCCACCAAATTTTACCTAATTCTTCACTTTTAACTCCGCTGTCATCAAAAATTTTTCTCAGAACAAGCAGCTCTAATAATGATCTTGCAATATTAGATCTGAATAACGATTTTTCAAACATTTCATCACCAATTTTTAATTTTAAAACTTTATCAAATAAATAAATTTTAAGGTTTTTTGTTTGGTGAATGTTATTCTTATTCATAGGTTTAAAAAGGCTAATTAGGGAAAGCGCCAAATACAATCCCATAATTGAAATAAAAAATCCTTCCTTTTTCCAAAACTTCTGTTTGACAGAAAAAGGGAATTTATTTATTTCCGTCATTACATTGCCATGCCATAAAGCCTGATAATGTAAATTGTATTCCTTTTCTTTCTGGATGTTAAAAAAAATGGTTGGTGTAGAACTTTCTACCCAATTTTCATGCAGGCCTATAAGCATAAATCTAAATATTGGGTTCTGGTCCTGTCCTAAAAAAATAGTATTTAGCTCGAAAGTGAAATCTCCCGGTTGAAAAATTGGGTTTTCAATAAGAGCATCTGGCGTAGAAGATTGACTTTCAGTTTTTAAAAATGACAGATATATAGACGGTATCAGCGAATTAATATTTGATTCTTTTTCATACTTAAAAACACCATGAGGAGTACCAAACCAAACTTCACCATTTTGATCAAGAGACGATGCCCTGGCATTTGTTTCATGTTCAATGAAACCATCATGATAGGTGAAGTGGGTTAATTCACCGGAAACTTCATTTTGACTGTAAATACCATTATCTGTTCCATACCAAATCGTTTTGTTTGAATCTGATACTATTGAATATACCGATGTATTTGATGGAAATTCTATACTAATTTGATTAAAGCTATCATTGTTAAGCTGCCAGACTCCATTTTCTGTCCCCAACAATATTTCATCTTTTTCATTTATGAACAATTCATAAAAATGAATATTTTCATTCTCAAATTTCTTCCAAAGGACCCCTTTTTTTGTTGCTAGGGTTTGATTGGTAATAATCCAAAGATTTCCATTGCTGTCAAATTCTATATCTTTAATCATATCTATATCAGTGTTTAACCCAAATGTAAAGGATTTTACATTTCCATTGTAATAATTCATCAAATTTGGGTATGTATCAGATCCGATCCATATCGAATTATCTGGAGAGAAAGACAGTGAATAGATAACTTTATTAGGCTGTCCAGACCAAATATCTACCTCAATTAAGGTGTCCAACGGTGGTGGAGATCTATATAGTGCATTATCTGTGCCAATATATAAATTACCTAGATTATCAAATTGTACTACATTAACAGGCATTTTCTTTAAAAATTTTTGAATTTTTGGAATTTCGACAATTTTATCTCTTATCACACCAATTCCTTTATAGGTACCGACAACAATTCTGTCTTGTGTTGGGTCAACAGCAACAGTCCAAATCACTTCATCATCTAATCCTTCATTCAAACCATATGAAATGAATTTACTAGGGTGAAACCGCACCAAACCACTTCCATCCGTTCCAACCCAAATATTATTTTCGTGGTCATAATGAATAACACGCACAGAATTCAAACCCTTATCTTTCATAGTCTTTAATTCCCAGGTAAAATCAGGTTGACTAATCAATCGATACATTCCGTGATTGTATGTTCCAATCCATAATTCATCACCAATATTGGTAATTTCAAGCGGTATTTTTATTTCGGATAATGGCTCTTCTGTAATTTTTTCAATATGTATTCCATTAAAAACTGCAAGCCCATCAATAGTAGCAATAATAACTTTATTTTTATGAATGAATTCTGCATCAAAACCATTTCTGACATTTGCTTTCAAAGGACGTTTTCCGTTATCACCAATTACAAAAAATTCGTCATTTACGTTACAGGTTAAAATACTGTCGTTTTTCCATGGTGAAATAAATAGATAATCTACGACTTGGTCATCCTTAGAAAATGTTTTATTGTGAATAGAAAAGGAATTTGAATCAGGTTTAAATAAATAAACACCCGTTGATGCTGCCGCCCAAATCTTGCCTTCAATAATTTCCAAATCGAAAACAATCTGATCATCAAGAAATGGACCAATACCATCGGTAATTATTCCAGATTTATTTACAGATAATGCAAATAATCCATTATCCGTGCCAATCCAAAGCCGGTTTTGTTCATCTAATTCCAAATCCCAGATAGAATGGCTGGAGAAGGATTCATGGTCATTTTTATAATAATTGATGAATGTGGAACCATTAAAACGGTTTAGACCCTTTTGTGTCCCTATCCATAAAAAACCATATTGGTCCTCTTCTATAGCAAATACTTGACTTTGGGATAAACCGTGACGATTTGTGAATTTTTTTGAAATGTAGTTTTTGCTAAATATCGGTGATAAGAACAATAGGAGCGATACAGCCAAAAGGGTAGAGTGCTTAACAGGGATTATTTGAATACGGGAAAAACACCAAATCCCTTTAAAAATATTGTGAAGGGCATAAATTCCGATAACGTACATCATTGTTTTATATGTGATAATATACAATGATTTTCATTACCTTTGTTTTACAATAATTTAGATTTAACCATATAGTTTTTGTTCAATAATATAATTCAAAACGGATTCAGGTAACATTTGGTGCAAATCTGTATTCGATAATTTGTGAAATTTTTGTCTAATTTCTGAAGAAGAAACCGGAACAACAAAATCAGAAATGACCTTTATGGAATCCTCGTGCATTCTGGATTGGGTTGATTGTTTATTTCGTTCGAAACACAAGATTTCAACTGTTTGTTTTATTTTTTCAATCTTATACCATTTGTCCATTTGTGATAGTTGGTCAGCACCAAGAACCATTGTCATCTTATTTGGATTAAAAGTTTGTATTAAAAATTGAATTGTAGTCCAGGTGTAACTGGGAGGATTATTTTTCAATTCAAAATCAATAATGTCTACACCGGAAAGATCCTTTAAAAGAATTTCAAGCATTCTTTTTCTATGTTTTGATGAAGCTATAGGGGCATTTATTTTATGAGGGGATCGACGAGCAGGGATAAATAAAAATCGGTCACACATTTTTAAAGAATATTCAGCAATTTTCAAGTGACCAAAATGAGGAGGGTCAAAAGAACCTCCAAAGAAAAATAGGTTCATTTATAAAGACGAATGTAATGCGCTAATGACATTTTACCATTTTCCAATTCTTCAATTAACGACTTAGCAATAGATATTTTTTCTTCTCTTGTAAATTTATTTTTTTGAGCTGTAAAACTATTTTGTGCTGTTTCTAAATCACCATCCAATAAGTATGAAAAAATAATGGAAATTCTTGCTTCATCTGCAAAATCAGTATCGTAATAATTATCCACGACATTTTGAAAATAAATTCTTGCTGATTCAAATTCCTTAAGTTTTAAATACAGCCGTGCTGTTTCGTATTCTTTTTGAGCTAATCGTCTACGAACATTATGCATATACGAAATAATTTCTTCCCCAAATTCACTGCCAGGGTATTCTTCTATAAAAAACTGTAGTTTATCCAATAATTCCGCAGAATATCCTTGGTCAAATAAATATTCATTTGTTGACATATATGCACATTCACATGATCTGAACCTTGCCTTTTCAATTTTTTGCACATCATTTGAAAAGCGAATATATCTGTCATATTCAACTTCAGCTTCTGCATATCTTTCTTGGAAAAAAATCGATTCTGCCAAATAATATTGTGCTTCTAATGCTATACTCGATCCCGGATTATTCTGAATTATCAGTGTAAATTCAGTTTCTGCTTTTGAATACTTTTCAGAATCAAAATACTCCATGCCGTTTTCGTATCTGTAAGATAAATCGTCTTCAAATATATCGGATTGTCTACTGCAGCCGGTCATTAGGACTATACAGAATAGATAGATATTGAATTTATTCATATTATATTATAAGCCAAATTGTTAGAAACGGAAACTTAGTTTTATACCGGATACACCATATTTTGTATTTGAATCAAAAATGGGTTCTGCTGTTATTCGATTAGAATGTTGCCGATTATATTTATTCGTAGAGATTACCGCATCAATCATACTCACAACATGGTTAAACATAACCGCTGAAATTGCATACCCAGCAACTTTCCCCAGTTTATTATACTCATCACGCAAATTACGATAATTCCATTTGTCAGGTGATTTTGCTACAAGATATCCATCATTATTAAAAATTGATGCTTTGGTATAGATTACTTTTACAGCAGTTAATTGTCCACCAGTTGTACTAGAAGTATCTATTATTTCTCCGGAAGATTCGTCATAAATAAAATTTTCTTGATTGAAGGTCGGATCAAAATATAAACTGCCCACTCTCCAATAAGTGACATCCTTACCAATGTACCCCGAGCCATTTTCTAAG
>MDTE01043306.1_pt1 | contig 10070 bp, 6 predicted proteins | sample 811231 | NCBI WGS metagenome assembly MDTE01 (sample SAMN05326651, study PRJNA326480) | marine metagenome | isolation source: seawater | place: Indian Ocean: Red Sea | collected 2010 | reverse complement strand
ATTTTGGTGTAGCACCTCCATCGTTTAAGGTGTTCAGAAAGGCAAAATCTGGATTATGCGTACCGAGATATTATGCCGAAGAGAAGTTTGGGAAAGTGACAGAAGACATCCGACCCAAACCTGAAAAAATTAAAATATCATTCAAAGGAAAACTAAGAGATGAAACACACCAAAATGAAGCACTTTCTAAAGCTATTGAAGCTGGTCATGGAATCTTATCGTTACCGTGCGGCTTCGGTAAGACGACAGTATCCCTGGCCATAGCGTGTAAGCTCGGGTATCGAACGATGATTGTCGTACACAAAGAATTCCTGGCGAACCAATGGAAGGAGCGCATTCAACAGTTTTGCCCGGGTGCCTCCATAGGCATCGTTCAACAAAATAAGAAAGAGGTTAACTGTGATTTCGTGATCGCCATGCTTCAATCACTCTCTTTGAAAGAGTATTCATTCGAAGATTTTGATAGTATAGGCACACTCATCGTCGACGAAGCGCATCATATATGCGCAAAGGTGTTCAGTCAGAGTCTTTTTAAATTGTGTCCCAAACACGCGTTCGGATTGTCTGCTACACCGAATAGAAAGGATGGACTTACGAAAGTTCTACATTGGTTTATGGGCCCTACGTTTTTTTCGGTAGAACGCAAAAACCAGGATCAGGTCGATATGTTTCCACTTGTATACACATGCCCGCGTTTCGAGGACCCCCCTCCATGTACACGCTTCGGTAAATTGTCGCTTCCTACCATGATCACAGAACTTACGGAGATGCCAGATAGGAATAGACTCATTTTACAAACAATCAAAGATCTCGCGAAAACGACGCGACAAATCCTCGTTCTCAGTGACCGTCGGTTTCATTGCGAGTTTCTGCATCAACGATTTAAGACGACTTCGGGTCTCTACATGGGAGGTATGAAAGAAGAGGACCTCGCGGAATCGAGTAAAAAACAGATCATCTTCGCCACATTCAGCCAGGCACACGAGGGTTTGGATATTCCCACACTCGATACGGTTATTCTCGCGACACCCAAATCAGACATTGTACAGAGTATAGGACGCATCATGCGCGAAACGAAGGGTAAAAAGAACAACCCCCAGATTTACGACGTGGTAGATCAATGGTCCGTGTTCTTTGCCATGTATAACAAACGTCTACGTGTCTACAGACAGGGTGGGTTCAATATACCCGATCAACCAAAAGAAGAAACGAATGACTTTCTCCCCGGAAAATGTCTCATACAACTATAAGAATGGTGCGTTGTTCAGTCGGACGTGCCACACAAAAATACGCATCTGGTGGGTCATTGACTCTCCAGGATGTTTTGGAAAATGGAAACGTGGCGACGATAGGAATCCAAACGCTGAATCCCATTATTTCGAATACGCTCACATTAACGGGGGTGTCTAAGGGTGACATTCTTTATGCACCCCAAGATGGCGTTATTCAAACACTCAGTATAGGACCTACGAATAACGTACTGACAGTAACGAATCAAACTTTGGGTACGCTATCATGGGAACCTCCACAGGGTGCAGGTGGTTCGGCGGATAATCTCGAGAATACGACACTTTCGGGGGCGTTTACGAATCAGACTGTCCTATTTCAGAATCCTACGACTGGTTTCACAGTTTCATCAAACGCGTTAGTGACTGGTAACGTGACCGCTGATCACTTTATAGGTGATGGGTCGAATCTCACGGGTGTATCAACAACTTCGAACATCGTACAGATTCAAGCTGATATAACTTCGAACGCTAGCCGGATTTCAGACCTGGAAGATGCTAACGTAGTTCAAGAGGCGTTAATAAACACGGTTACTAATACAGCTCAGAATAATTCGAATAGGTTAACTACACTTGAAGGAAAAAGAATAATTACCGATACGGCGTCGTTAAACGCTATACAGACGGGAGATCTTCTTTATGCACCCAGTACCAATACACTTCAGAGACTTCCTATCGGTTCGGCTGGACAGTTTCTTACCGTTAACAACAACGTTCCTACCTGGTCACCGCTAGGTGTATCGAGTCAATGGACCGGTACGAACACGATTTATTTTACTGGAAATGTTGGGATAGGTACAACAGATGTTTCCAAAACACTCAGTGTAGGATCGAGTGTGGTCTTTGACGATGCTGCAGATGATAAAATGACCGTCACGGGAAATGTGTACGTATCTCGCGCATTGCGAGCGATCGATTTACTCGAGTCGTACGAGGTTAGGGCTAACTTCTTCACTGTGAAGAATATTGATATACGTGCAGAAAGACCCCGACGCGGTGCTATCATTTAATAAATTATATACCGTGATAATAGATGACTACCGTTCCGTCAGGGGGGTTTATAACTAACCCTAATCAGTCGTGGGGGTATCACAATCAAAGTGGTAATGGTAGTGTCGATGGCGCTGATTCATGGAATCCTGATGACTTCACCCCTGGTGACCAACATTTCGGTAACATCACCGGTAGAGATGTATATTCGCATTTCGGTAGAAGCGTTGATACAGACTTTCAGGGTACACGCCTTGTGGGTGGTGGACCTGAATGGGATAATGATCGCGGGTATATACAGATCTACGATTGGAACGAAGCTTATACCACGTGGTCATCTCTTCAACAGATAGACTGTCCCCAGCCATCATTTATGGGGGCGGCCTGGTTCGGTGAATCTGTTTCGATGGATTACGATGGTACACGGATAATAGTTGGTGCACCTAAAGCGAGTGGGGGACGAGGACACGTCTATGTATACGATATTGGTAGTAATGGACAATTTTCACTCGGACAGTCAGTGATTATGGGACCTTCCGGTCAGACTGGATTTGGGCATTGTGTATCTATCGCAGGTGATGCAGGTGATCGCTTTGCTGTCGGTGTACCCAACCATAACAAAGTGTACGTGTACGAAAGAAACTCGAGCGGATCATTCGTACAAGTTCACGTGAATGATGGATCAAATATAGTTAATAGAGTACCTATTAGCAGTGGAACTAGTTCTGGTAATTATATAACACTTTATAGTAAGTTTAATGGGTATGGGTTCTCGGTTAAAATGTCTGGTTTCGGGGAGCATATAATCGTCGGTGCACCCGGTACTGAAGTTGCCGAACTTCAAAACTCTCATCACGCCGGTACGACGACTCCTGGACCTATTTCACATCATTTAGGCGAACACGTTACATCAAGTCGAGGACCACATTTCACCGGGGCGAGTTTTCAGAGTCCTTCGTACGCGTGTAGTAGTCAAATATTACCAAACATCGATGCCCTAGCTGCATCACATCCATACTCCGTATACAAATACCCCGGAACTCAAACTAATATTAACGGTAATCCAGCTAACGGACTCAGGTTTGCTGATTCTAATGGTAATAAACACCATTACGATAGATCTCCATATGGTACAAATGCTCATAACATGAAGGACGGTTTCTTATACCCAAATTTTCAACTTGGTAATATACGTGTCATTAGGTGTCCGGAAAGAGGAAGTTGGTCATCTGGAGTAACTACAGTTCAGACAATAGAAGGGCGAAATAATAACACTGTCGTCAACCTCAATAATTGGGACAACATTTATTCTTCTTTTCCGGGATTTGGTAGATCTGTTAGTATTTCAGTTGACGGGAAACGCATTTGTGCGGGATCACCGGGGTTTAAACCATTTGGATATGATCTTCAGGTTCTACATGGAGATGTACGTTATTTTATATTTAACGAAGATACAGGGGAATATGACGAACCAATGCATACACGCGAAGGCAGTGTACCGTCGCTAGGAGGACCGTGGAATATGTTACAACAAAACGGGGTATCCGCGGGCTTTAATATGAGTATGACAGAGGATGGGTCCCGTGTATTTGTGGGTTCTCGTGAGCATCAATACGCACTTATGCCTTACGATTTCTCGGGTACAACGTTTTACCCCGCGGGTCCTATAGTAATGTCTGGTGGACAGGGTTCCGGTCCAAATCCAACCGTATTTGGTACAGCGGCCCCGGTTCCAGATATTACGGGTGGAAAAGGTTGGATGAATGGATACAAAAGTACTGCGCATAGCGGTACTAATTGTGCGGTATCGTTTCCATCTTATCCAGAAGCTTATGGGGCTGGCCTGGGTGGCCCGCCGGCGGGTGGCACTCTGACCACACCTGCGACGAGTAATGGACAGGGACGAGGAATCATTCTTATCTATCGTTATACGCTTACTAGTGTTTTTAGAGGAAATAGTCTTTTTGAAGGATATGTTAAATGCGACACTTTAACAGTCGGGTCATCGGGTGGTTCGGTCGACCACGCGCGTATAAAGTTCGGTGGTCGTAAAGGTGAAACGAATACCGAATCTGGTGCGACCATTGAAAATAGATGGATGGGTACACGAAACAACGTTTATACCGGGGTGGCCGGCTCTGGATACAAACACGATAACGAACTCTTGGTTTCAAAGTCTTATAATACGTTACACCTGCCTAACGATACGGTTAAATATGGTGATTGGAATAAACGCGACTTTTTTGGTGACCGAGTGCGTGTAAAAGCGCCGAAAATCGAGTTTCAAATTCACGCACCCGGAGCTGATCAACATAATAATAAATATCGCGAATCACCGTGTGTATCGATTACTGATATGTGTAACCCATTCGGTGCAGAACGTGGTATGAATTACCCTCGGGACCCAAACGACGCGAACTATAATGCGTTGGCAATTGAACCAAGACAGCTTATGACCATACGCACGGGTACATCAAATTCGAGATTACAGGCTGGTTTACGATTAGTCGCAGGCTCGGATTGGAAGTACCAGTACTACGCAGCTGACTTACCGAGCGCTATACCATCTGACGGTGACTCATATACGTTTGCTCCCGGTAACGATGGTTGGTTACGACTTCTTTGCCCATCCGGTCAGGGTAATTCGACTTCATATCAAACGGAAACAGGACATGCGAATCCGAGTCAGACAATCTCATCTAATTACGCCGGTTTAGCCGTTGGCGATTTATATGTAGGGGGGTCGATATCGGGTCCCGGTGCATCCGGTACCGGATCGGCTTTTCCACATAGTGGATCTGCGCAAATTAGTAAATCCGCACACGCATCGGGTGCTAATAATTATCATCTCGAGTTGTATGCACCGAACTCGGGTAATGCTAGTAACGAAGTTTCCCTTCGTTTTCACCAGGGAGGTCAGTATTGGGGGCAGATACGTTTCCGTTCCAGTCAGTTTTATTTTACTGAAGGGTACAACAATAACTACTATACTATTAACGCGGGTAATGTGAACAGTAATGGAAGCGTGTATGCTACCGGAAATGTTACCGCTTATTCCGATAAACGAAAAAAGAAAAACATAAAGATTATCGAAAACCCTCTCGAGAAAATTCAGAAACTCAATGGTGTCACATATGACCGTATAGAGGAAGATGATAATACGAGGTATACGGGTTTAATCGCTCAAGAGGTTCTTGAAGTGTTACCCGAAGCCGTGACTGGCGACGATGAAACGGGATATGCACTCGCGTATGGTAACATGGCGGGTATTCTCGTGGAAGCTGTTAAGAAGCTCACGAACGAACTCGAAGAAGAAAGGGCTAAGCGGAAGACACAAGAACAGTTGTATCAAGAGTTGTTAGAACGGGTGGTACAACTGGAAAAAACTATAGGAGTATAGGTTTACGGTAATAAATACCGTCTCGTATGCGGTTAATGTGTTTTTGAGACGGTGATGTTTTGGATGTTATGAATAACCCATCCAATATTTCGACACACGTTTCAGCCTCGACGAACATATCTTGAATAACTTCACCGTTTACGATGATTTTATCGAACGGGTACATGACCTGTGACTTTATGGTTCCGTTGCGTATATAATTATCCGCGGAATACCAAAAATTACCTTCCTGGTCGAATGGTAAATAAAACGCCATATCGACGAGCATGTTAAATCTATCAAACCCTAATTGCATACCATAGTTCATCAGGTCTCGTATTTTTACGAGCTCTTCTTCGGTATACGACCTCGCTTTAGGGTAACTCAAAATAACATCAACATCCCATGTATCCTCTATCTTTTCGACAAACTTTCCACATACGTACATGTTAACCTTTATGTTCCGTGTACGTATGTATTCTTTTACGATGGTAACCCATTCAGAAAACTTACTTCTCGTCGGGCGGTCCCACCATCGCGTCGCTCGAACGTTACCTTTTCTAACATTGCATCTTGTCTGATCCAATCTAGGTTTGAACGTCATCTATTAGTATGTCTTATTTTTTCAAAATAAAATACACGCGAATGTTAAATGACCGTGCCGACTGGAACGGCATCTTTGCAGGATATCCAAAATTATTTTGGTGGTGTTCATCCTATAGGTTTAAATGAGTATTACGGGGAAAGGTTTAATCAGGGTGGTTACGCTCCGTCTAGTGGTGCGATTAGTATTAATGATTTCAGAGGTAAAAGTCCATACGTGGCACCACCTCCTCCACCTCCTCCGCCTCCCCCTCCACCTTCTCCACCTCCTCCGCCACCTCCTCCCCCTCCGCCTCCTCCACCTCCTCCGCCTCCTCCGCCGTCGGGGTGTTTCTTCACAGAAACACCTATTCATCTCGCGGATGGTCGTATTGTACCTATGAAGGATATACGATTGGGAGATGTTCTGTTGGGAGGTATTACCGTCATCACGAAGCTCGAAATTTACAACTTCGATAAGGTACCGTTCTATAAGGTATTCAGTCGTAAGCTTAATGATTTCATTTACGTAACGGGATCTCACCACATAGAAGAGGATGGTAAATTTATACGTACAGATCAGTCTAAGTACGCCGTGAAAACGGATATCGTCGAGGATGTATGGACGTGTCTCATCACGAGTACTCACAATATTCCTATAGGTGAATACACATTCTGGGATTGGGCCGATTGGTGTGATTGCTGCGAGAAGAATACCATTCCCCAGACCTTTTTCCGACGGACGGATAGGTTTAATGTCTATTAAAAAAATCGGGATGTATTGTAGACATGGTATTCTCATATGATATTCCTCGGGTAACATCCAAAGCACTCAGTGATGAAGAATGTGAATATATTAAGTCAATGGCGGCACCTAAATTACACTGGTCTACACTGAGTCCCGATGGTCACGTCAACCAAGCTATAAGAATGAGTGAGACGACGTGGCTCGATATTAAGAAAGATCCGAAACTTGAAGAAATATTTCGCCGGTTCATAGCCGACGAAGATTGGGACAAGTGTGAAAATTTACAAGTTTTGCGATATAAAGTAGGGGGATTATACCGCCCCCATCAAGACGCGACTGAAAAACATACGAATAAGCGTAAGAAAACACGTTTATTTTGTTTGGACGATGGATACGAGGGTGGTGAGACGAGTTTTCCGAACATGAATCGTATATACAGTCTTGAAAAGGGAGATATGTTAGAATTTAGCTGTCTCGATAAGGATGGTAAGATAGACGCTTACTATATGCACGGTGGCGAACCTGTCAAGTCTGGAACAAAATGGGTTTGTAATTTATGGACTCGTCAAGAGGTGTGGAACGACGATCAGGAATTCGAAATGAATGACAATCCAATCGCCGACTATACGCTCGGTCACGTAAATCCCGAAGATGTAGAAAAAATAGTAGAGATGGAAACAGTTGTGTATAAAAACGACAAAGAGCGACCTTCACCCAATTTCATTCGAAAGCTTATTACCGAGGCCCCTAAACTTTCGCTCGTAGTTAAAGATAAAGACGAAAACGTGATAGGGGCCATGTATGGGGCTATAGTTAAGGGTGCTAAGATGACAAACGAAAAATTGGAACAGGGTCATAATCCTACCGGGGATACACTCACGGTATATTCCATATCAGTCAGGAAAGACTTACAACGTAAGGGAATAGGTAAGTCTATGGCTAATTATTACTACGACGTTTTAGTTCCAGAGAGTGGATTTGAAGTAGATTTTTACGCCACAGCTACCCGACCAGAATACCTGAACTGGATGGAAAAGGGTTTAGGGTTTACTGTTGTAGGTCCTTCCAAAATAACGTACGGTGACGAGTATTGGTACGACGTAATAAAATTTGTAAATTAATAGTACATGGCGGAACTTCTGCATTTCGCATACCACCACCATCCGTCGTTTGTATTCATGACGGATGATGATGGAACTGAACGGTACATAAACGATGTATATATGCAAAGTATGGACATAGCCCGTTCACTTGTATATTCAGACCTGAAAGATGTCATACTCTTCACCGAAAATACGCCGAGACAGGTTACCGTACTTCTAGGGACGATGATTATGGGTGGTCGCGTGTCTATGGTTTACCATAACAGTTCGCAGAAGACGTGTGCACATATAGCGGAGCAAACACAGTCTAAAATAGCGTTCGTGGATTCGTACGAGCGGTATGATATGATGTCTCGTTTGGTAGATAGAGTGGTTCTTATAAACGATGAAGCGTCGTGGACGGATTTTTCTGCATTGGGGAGATGTGGACCCTTTCCGGGTGCTCCGGAACCCCACGTTCCCAAAACGCGATCGAATGATTGTTGCGTCATCATTTACACTTCGGGCACCACGGGTCTTCCCAAGGGTGTTATGCTTTCACACGATAACATCATGTTTTCTGCAAATGCACATATCGAGAATAATCCCGTATTACTCTCCGAACCTATGCGCGTCGTCTCACACCTGCCCATGTCTCATATAGGCGCACTAATGAATGACGTATTCGTACCCCTGACGTGTATATGTCAGGGTCAACATGCTACTTTGTTTTTTTCTAAAGAAACGCTCACAGATACCTTACCCAGGGTTCGACCCACCATGCTCTTTTGCGTTCCTAGAATATGGGAAAAGTTGGCAAACGATGCCAAGTGTATAGATCGCGCATTAGATAGTATCACCCATAGAATCATGAAACAAATGTGTACTACGGGACACAGGAACAGGCAGGTTGGCGGGTATTCGTATCTCAAGAGAATCGATGTATTCGCCAGGTTGTATATGCGTTCTCGTATTTTAAGAGAGCTTGGATTGGATAAGGTAAATCTTCCCTTAACCGGTGGAGCGTGTACGAGTACACATCTGTTAGATTATTTTGGAAGTATTGGTCTCGACATACTAGGCGCGTATGGTATGTCAGAACTCATGGGTGTACAGACCGTATCTAGACCCGATTTTTTTATAGATGGGTACGCAGGAATTCCTGTACCTGGTACGGAAGTGCGTGTACACGAAACGACTGGTGAATTATGGTTTAGGGGACGACAGGTCACTCAGGGTTACATCAATCGTGGTCCGTGTGTTGACGGGGATGGATGGTTTCATACCGGAGATTTGGGTGAAATACACGCCAGTGGTCATATCAAAATTTTAGGGCGGTTGGATGATACGATAGTCACATCAACGGGTAACAAAATCATTCCCGAACCAATCGAATCTCGATTACTCAAGGAATGTGGTTATGATTTGGATAGGGCTGTCATAGTGGGGCATGGCGAAAAGTACATATGCGCATTATTGGCGTTAAAACGTGGTGGAGATGTATCGAAGGTGTTGAAAGGGGTTGATAGTTATAACTCTATGTATGCCGCGTCAAGAACAGAAAAGATACGACGAGTATCACTCATAGTTCTTGACGGGGATGATGTAACCCCGACTAATAAGATTAAACGGAGTACCGTGTTAAATAGATATAGTGATAGTATTAAGGCAATGTATTACGATGTTAATGGACCCCGATAACGAGACATTTCATGTTCCATTTGTGCGATCGCGAGTGGGTAGATTGACGAAACTATAAAATCTTCAACTGGGTTTCCATAGATAATTCGTTCCTTGCGTAAATCTGTACGCGTTTTTGCAACGATCGAAACAAAAAATATATAGAGTACCCATGCCATGGCACGCGTTGCCGGGGTTGAAATACAGAGAAGGACGATCCAGGTCACGTGACACAATGCCGCTGTGGTCGCTACGGTAAATGGGGCAATCTTTCGCAAACCAATATACGGGAAGATGAGATTGTACGCCGCCGACCCGTCAAT
>MDTE01109704.1_pt1 | contig 10071 bp, 17 predicted proteins | sample 811231 | NCBI WGS metagenome assembly MDTE01 (sample SAMN05326651, study PRJNA326480) | marine metagenome | isolation source: seawater | place: Indian Ocean: Red Sea | collected 2010 | reverse complement strand
TTCTTTAGGCTCTCTTGAAATTGAAAAATATATAATTTCTTTAATTAATAAAAAAAGACCAAAAATTTGCTTTATTCCAACGGCATCTGGGGATAGTAGTTTGTACAAACTAAATTTCTATAGAGCATTTTCTAAACTTGATTGTATAACAAGTCATATTGATTTTTTTTCGAGAACAGAAAACTTAGAAGAGAAAGTTTTAACTCAAGACATTATCTATGTAGGCGGAGGAAATACAAAAAGTATGTTGGCTGTTTGGAAAGAATGGAATTTATGTGAAATTTTAAGAAATGCTTATGAAAAAGGAATTTTATTGAGTGGCGTAAGTGCTGGGGCTATTTGTTGGTTTGATAAAGGGATAACTGATTCTTATGCTGAAGAATTAGCCATAATTGATTGCTTAGGAATAGTTGAAGGTATTGCCTGCCCTCATTTCGATGAAGAAAAAGAAAGGGAACCTTACGTTAATGATCTTATTAAGAAAGAAATAATTAAATCTTGTATTTGTATTGAGGGCAATTGCGCATTGCATATCAAAAATGATTTTGAATATTATTCAATAGATTTTGAAAATGGTAAAAAATGTTTCAGGATCTCTATTGAAAATAATAATTTAAAAAAAGAAATCTTGTAAAAAAATATTTAAACAAGTTTTTAGATTTCTTCATTTTTTGAGATAGAAGTAAATTCAATTCCCTTATACTTTATAAAGGATGCAGTCCATACTTCTTTGGAAAGATTACCAAGATATTTTAAGAATTGTTGAGTATCTCCGTCTCTTATCCATTCGGATTTAATAAATGGAAGCTCTTTCTGCATTCTTTTTGGATGCATATGCACTAGGAGTAACCCTGTATCTTCAGAGGCCCTTTTTAATGCACCTTCATCACTTCTTTGAAAAACCCTTAGTAGAAGATTCAAAATAACCTCCTCTCCTAGTTTTTTAAAATTTTCTGCTTCCTCTAAATTATCTTTAATTTCTTTGCCTCCAAGGGGCATTGCTCTAACGAGATTCTGCTCTATTAATGCTATCGCAATGAGATAATTTTGACTTGCCATATTTTTTTAAAATACTATTTTGATATTCTAACCTTTCGTGTTCATTAAAATCTTTTATGCTTTAGTGATACACGTAAAAAATATGAAATTAATGACCTTCTTATAAGGTTGTACTTTTTTTACTTTTATTATTAAATCATTTATAACGTTTAAAATATGTGATCTTTATTTTTTCAATTATCCGGAATTTTTTCAGTTCTTTATTTAGCGTGGCCTGAAATAGTAATTGCAAAGAATTGGAAATGTTTCAATGATATTATTGCAAAATCAGCAGAGGATAAAGTTTCTTTAAAAGCAGTAATGGAGGTTTTGCCTAGTTATTTAAATAAAGGTAAGAATAAAAAAATGTCATCGAAATTAAGAATCGTGGCAGATGCTTGTTTTCGTTAGAATCAAAAGAAGTTTTTATTTACTAATTGATGATTAATAATTTAAGGTTTGAATTGTCATTTAAAAATATATCTCAGTTAGAAAATAAACTTAATTTCTGCAAATTTAATAGAATAAAAAACATCAACATTCCTTGTAAGGGTTCTATTAAGAAAGAATTATTTAATTCAACTATGCAATATATATCAAAAAATTTTGAAGAATTTAATGTTACTTATCACTATAGCCTTTATCATCAATATTCTAAAAATAATGAAAAATCATACCAAGATTTTTTAGAATTCATTAAAAATTCTCATTTTAATAGAAATCATGAAATTCTTCTTGTTTCAGGTTCCAACAAGAAAAAAAATTTTGATTCAATTAATGTTATTGGTAAAGTAAAAAAAGAAAAGAATTTAAAAATTAAATTAGGTATAGCTTATAATCCATATTTGAAAAAATACTATAAGGTTTCTTCAGAAAGAGAGAGGTTTGAGAAGAAAATTTCTTCAGGATTAATAAATTCAACTTGGTTTCAATTTGGTACAGATATAAAAGTTCTTAAGAATGAATTAGCTTATCTTAAGAAACTTCCAAAATTTGAAAAATTAAATTTATTTGGAAGTTTATTGATTCCTTCAAAACAATTTATTGCGAGATTTAAATTTCGTCCCTGGAAAGGTGTGCACATATCTGATAAGTATTTATCTTCTTTGGAAGAATTTTATTGCTTTACTCAGGAGTTAGTTTGTTTTTATAAAAATAATAATATAACTCCTATCATTGAGACTGATTTTGCATCATTAGAAAAGCTAAATTCAGTTTATAGTTTCTTTAGAAAATAAAAGAATATAATTTTTATAAATTTCTAACTTATGAAAAGTGATATTACATACGATTTATTAATAATAGGTGGAGGAATATCTGCATGTGTTTTTGCTTCAAAGTACCTTCAATGTACAAAAAACAAAAAAATTGCATTGATAGAGGTTGGTCGTGGTCTTGGAGGTAGAGCTAGTACAAGAATAAGCAAAAGATTTAAAGGGTGGAAAATAAACCATGGTGCTCCAAATTTTAATATAGTAAATAATAATAAAAACCCTATTTTAAAAAGATATATCGATGAATTACTGGAAAATAAATTTATAGATATTGAAAACTCAGAATTAGTTACCCTTGATGAAGACTTTAAATTAGAAACTATTAAAAAATCTGAATTTTCTTACGGAGATAATTATCTTTCTTTATTTTCTATGACTCAATTATCTCAAAAGATAATCGAGTCTAATAATTTAAAGGATAATATTGATTTTTATTTTGAAACTTTAATAGTTGATTTGAACTTTACTAATGATGAATGGAATTTCACATCTAAAAATGGAAATAAATTTAAATCTAAATATTTTGTTTGTTCATCCAATCTGTTAGCACATAAAAGGTCATTGGAAATATTAAAAACAATTCAGATTCCATTAAGAAAAGCTATTCCTCAAAATAAGGATAAAAAATTTGATTTACTTCTGAATTCATTAGATAAACAAATATATATTCCTAGGTTGACTTTCCTAATTTATACTAATGAAAATTATTGTTATAAAGATAGTTATACTAAAAAAAATAGATATTTTTATCTAAATAAAACCCTTGAAACTAAACATAAATTTGAGAGAATTGTATTCCAGCTTCAAGATAATAACAATTTAGGAATTGTAGTTCATTCAAAAAATATAGACATTATTAATTCTTATTTAAAATCAAAAGATGAAGATTTACTTAAGCAACAAATATTTACAGGTTTTAATGAATTGTTCGATAGGAATTTTTCTATAAGTCAATTAACTGGTAATGAGAAAATTTCATTTATGAGATGGAGAGCTTCACAACCTTCTGGATACGCCATTCCATTATCTTTGCAATTATTTAAAAAATATAAAATTGGTTTTTGCGGAGATTGGTTTGAAGGAGAGGGCTTTGGTAGAATTGAAGGCTCAATATTAAGTGCTTTAATGTTAGTGAATAAATTTAAGACTTTCAATTAATTATTTTTTTAAGCAAATTATCAATATTAGTTTTTTTTGTAATTATAAATTCATTTTTATTCCTCTTGATAGATCTATTGTTGAATTTTTCGTAATAAATATCCCATGATCTTATAAAATCTTTTTTTGCTTGATTTATTTCCTTCCCCCTTTCTTTTAAATCTCTTTTCAATATTCTAGTCATACATTCATTTTTATCAGTTTTTATTTCTAAGAAAAAAATCTTTTTATTATAAACTTTGTTTGAAAATTCTTTTGCAAAAATACCTTCAACTATAACTATTTCGATGTTTTTTTTCTTGTTTAAGATTTTTTTTGTAGATCTGTTTTTGAAGTTATAAGAACGATCATAGACTGAAATTCCTTTATCAACTATGAGATTAAAATCTTTTTTTAAAAGCTTGTAATTAAAACTTATACTCCTATCAAAATAACCCCGTATAAATTTTGAGTAGATTTTGCTTTTGAGGTCTGTTTTATAATAATTGTCTGTATTTAAAACAATTCCATTCTTGATTTTTAATAATATTTGTTTGGATAATGTTGTTTTACCACTACCAGAAGGACCGCTTATAAATATGAGCTTCATTTGCTATGAATTGCTACCTATTCACATTTTTATTTTTATTATTAGAAAATAATTTAACTTTGGAAAGTATATTTGATTTTTTCTTATGATTTTTAGAACAATGAATAGAAATTAACAAGCTTTCTAAGCTTGCAAAAATATTAAAAATGTGTCTTTATATAAATGTAGATAAATTAACTCTAATCAATTATCTATGGTAAATTATTAAACTCTCTGGATTTTGATAATAAATTAGATATTGAGGATTTAATTTTATTACTTATATATTTAAATGATTTCTAAATTTTTAAGTAAACTAAAATCAATTCTATTTAATAGTGAAGTCTCTTCAGCGACTCCTTTAAAGAAAGAAAAAAAAACAAAGAAGCTAGCAAAATCTTCAAAAACTAAAACAAAAACTAAAAAAGTTAATTCTAAGAAAGTTATTGAGACATTAACTACGCTTCCAGGCGTTGGGGCTAAAAGTGCTAAGGCTCTTTATGAGGCTGGATTTAAAACAACTAAAGAAGTTATTGATGCTGACGAAAAAACACTTCTTGCCATTTCAGGTGTTGGAATAAATCTTGTCAAAAAACTAAAAAATATCAAATAGATAAAATTTTCAAAATATTAATATTTCTAATAAAATAAATCGAATATTATTTCTAGATAAACTCAATATGATTCATCTGAATTATCTTCTTTTTGCTTTTCTTCTTTGTTGTAATTTTCTTTTATATTTTTCAATAGGTGTTTCATGATGTCTAAGTCTTTTTAAATCAGCAAAAATTCCTGATTTAGATACTTGTCTTTTAAATCTTCTAAGGGCAGATTCGATACCCTCATTTTCTCCAACTGTTACTTGTGTCAAAATTTTTTAAATAAAATCTATAATAGCATTCTAACAGATCTAGTTTTATTTAAAAATAATTCAAAATTAGAATATTTTGTTTGCTAAGGTTTTATTTTTGCCCACTCAATAAAACCTTTTTTATCACTCTTTAAATCTTCTAGTGATTCAAAATAATATTTTTCCCAGTTATCTCTAGGTAATCCAAGAAATAACATGAGATTTAAAGGGTATTGATCGCTATCAGAACAATTTCTAAAATCATCCCTAAATAAGAAGATTTTTTTCTTAAGAGCAATTGCAATGCCAAGTTCAATCATTACACCTTCATCTGGCGGGGTTCCATTAACAATCGCAAAAATACAATCACAATTTATCAAATCATTGAAATTACTCATTGCAAGATCATATGCCCATTTGCCTTCTTTTTGTATTATGTGTTTTGTCCTCTCAAAAGGTTCGTAAACTTCTATATTTAATTCATTGAATATATTTATAAATTCAAATAACAGTTTTTTAGTTATTTTTGAAAATCCATACGGATTAGCTAAATATAATTTCTTTTTCAATTCAATCCTCTTTTTTTGTTGTATTCATTGCGGTCACTTTGAATATTTTTTGTATTTTCCCATGGGAAAACAATCCAATCCTTTTTATTTGTTATTTTAACAGTATTCCACCATGTAGGTTTTTTTCTACTAAGTAATACAAAAAACATTGCACCCTCGATATCCTTGAAGGCATTTAATGTAATACCAGTTTCATAAATATCATCTACGATTAGAGAATTTTTTATTGGTTCTGATATTAAATTTATTTTTAATTTATGGCTTAATGCTACAGCAAGACATAAACCACCCCTAGGGATACCATATATTCCAGAAAAGTCATGATACTTACATTTGTTAGCTATGTACTCTACACTTTTGTCAAAATCTTTCCAGGTAAAGTAACTTAACATCTTAATTATCTTTTTTTTCTTGTGTAGTTGCGAAATTTGATGCGATTACACTTAAAAGAGCCACTATCTGCTCATTTGGGCAATTAGTATTTTTTTTTAAATTTTCACATTCTTTGATTATGTTGGCGTACGTATCTTCGACAATTCCATTCATTTGATCGTTATTAAAAGAATATGACTTACTCATTTTTAATTGATAATTAATTTTATTTTTACTTAAATATCCTTCTAAGTAAATATATTAATTATTCAAAGATATAATTATTTCCACATTGGGTCATTTAGCTTTTCAATCATGAGTGGATTTGGTGCATATGTATGTAGATTTTCAATTTTTATAGCCCATTTTTTTGAGTCCCCCTTTAAACTTTCGCTTTTAATTAGATTTGATAGGGAAATTCTTTTTCTAACATTTAGAAGTCCTATACAAGTTTCCCAGGCTTCTTTTTCTTTGTATGTATCTAACCAAAAATCAAAAATATTTTCCAAAAGATATAGAGGGATACTAAAAGAAATTCCTATTGAAGGACTTTCAATTAAAAAATTTTTATTTTTTAATTCATGGAATAAATTATTTATGTTTAAATTTATAGCAAAAAGGATATCTTTTGCTGATTCATTTCCTATTAGTTCTTTTCTATAGCAATCTAAAATGTTTTTGTCTTCTAGTATATTTTCATCACAATTTTTAGTTCCTACAATCCAAAATCCTTCTCCATTTTTCTCCCCACTTGCAAGAAATAGAAATTGAGATGAATTCTCCAAAATTTTTTAAATCATTTCTTTATTTTTAACATTTATTAATTGTTATGAGAATATTTTTGCTATATAAATCTAGATTTTTTTTCTCATTAAATACAAATACCTGTTAGGATCAAATTTAAAAAGAATATGTTTAATTCAAAAGAGCTAGAACTAATGTTTTTGGATCCTATTGATTTGATAATCAATAATATAAATAAGTTTCTTATTAGCAATAAAACAATAAAATTTATTTTTTCCTAGGAAATAGTTTTTCTATTTTCTCTTTTTGTAGTGATTCTTTTTGTGTCCTAATTTTCCTATCTTCTAATGATTCTTTGTTAGTACTCACGTAATAAATAATATAAAAGATAATACCAGAAAAAATTAATCCTATTAAAAGTATCAATACACCTATTGGTTCATTTGGACTAAAAATTTTTAGATTTAATGCTGAACCTAGTAAAATTGACATTAATAAAGTGATCCCTTAAAAAACCTTTATTGAAATCTAATTGATTTCTTCGTAACCAAAGAAGGAGGTATTGTCGGAATTTTTATAGCCATTAATTGCTTCCTGTGGATTTTGACTGTCAATTTTTCTTGCCTTTGCATGTATCATATTGAATGGAAATATAATAGCTCCGACGAAAAAATGTAGTATTAAAAAGTCAGAAGGCAGTCCGTTTGTCCAATCAGGGAAAAACAACAACGTTAAAAATGATTCGTACATATATGGAATCCAAATAAACTTATGAAATCTTATTACTGAACTTATCTTAATACTATAAATTTTTAATAAATTGAAATTTAATTTTGTTTTTACGAATAATAAGATTTAATTGATAAAACAACAATTCAAAAGTACTATTTAAATATAATTATAAATTTATAGCTTTTGTTAAAGTTCATTGTAAGTCTGTTTTTTTTTATATTTTATTTATTAAATCCTTTTGCTGTATTGGCATTTGACACCTCAGACCCTAGCGTCAGTTTACTCCAAAATAGGATTTCTAATAATTTTTCAAGGAAATATTGTAAAGCTATCCAAAATGGTTTCTCTAAAGATGAGGCAATGAAATCAGCCATTGTAAAAACAGAAAATATTATTTCTTTTTCTTATAATCCCCAAAAAAAATGGATTGAGAAAGATGACTTGGCAAATGAAATTTCATTGCGAGTTGTAAATGATTGTGGATGGTCATTTGGATTGATTGGGAAGGAAGGGGTTTCTTATTTTAAATCCTATTTTCTAGAAATTTACGAAAAAACGACTCCAGATAAAAATTTTTCTAGATAATTGAATCTTATGAATAATATTTCAGACAAAATTGTTATTTCTATAATATTGATTACTATCCTTTTTGTGTTTGGACTAATTTTTTCGGTAAAGTCTCCAGAGAGAAAGGTTATTGATTCTCCAATAATGTGGAAAGATGATTATTCTAATATTGCGATTTTTAGGAATTACAAAATAAATTATGAAGGAAAAATAATATTGTAAACAAAAAAAGTTTAATAATTATTAAATCAATAGGATTTTATATTAAAGTTGAAAAAAAGTTTATTTTTATAAATCTAAGACAATTCATGATTTTATTTATTAATTTATGTAGTTCAAAAGTACTGAAGCTAGTCTTAAATCATCATTAAACCATGCTCTTATTGCCATTGATCTTCTAGGATCATAAAAATTTTGTTTTCTATACCAACTAAGAACTTCAGAATCTGATTTCTTTCCATTACATGACAAACAGCAGGGGACACAATTACTTGTGCAGCTTGCCCCCCCTTTTGATTTTGGATGAAGATGGTCAAGTGATTCCGATTTTTTACCGCAATAGATGCATTTATTTTTAGTTATTCCATGAAGTGACTCTTTCCAACTCTTATTACTTATCTTGGGACATAGCTGATCAAGGTGAATTGCATCTTGTCTATGCATAATTTCCTGATTGTTTTTTTGATATTAACAGTTTTTATTAAAGTATGATTGAAAAGAGATGATAAGACTATTGATGTTATAAGTTTCTTCTTAAAATAACTAAATTAATTTATTAAAAGTTTGATTTTAGATTGAATGCTTTATTTATTAACAATATTAGAAAGTGAAATTGATCATTCTCTCTATGAAAGTATTTTCATATTTTTTATATCTTTCTTTTCAAATACTTTTTCAGCAATTTCGGGAGGTGGAGCAGGTTTAATACAATTACCAGCATTAATTTTATTTGGTGTACCTTATTATCAGGCACTTGCTAGCCATAAATTAGCAACAGTTGCATTAGGCTTAGGCGGTTCATTAAGAAATTACCATTCTTTAAAAGATGATATTCATATTGCTTTTCAAATTTTAATTTTTGGATTACCTGGAGTAGTCTTTGGTGCAACTATCGTTGAATTTATTCCTGAAGAATATTTATACTTATTAGTAGGTATATTTTCTATATTTTTAGCTTTTTACTCTTATCTTAAATCAGATTTAGGTTTATCTTTTGGAAATATTCAACTTAATTTAATTCATAAAGTTAGATTCTTAATTTTTATATTCTTGATAGGCGTTATGAATGGTTCTATTTCATCAGGAACTGGATTACTAGTAACAATACTTTTAATAAAAACTTTTGGAATGGATTTTCTTCGGGCTATAAGTTTAACATTTTTCACTGTGGGAATTTTTTGGAATTTTACCGGAGCAATTTTTTTGATTAATATTGGATCTGTTCCCTCTAATATATTAATCTTATTAATAATTGGTTCTTTTACAGGAGGTTATTTCGGGGCGCATTTATCAAGATTAAAAGGAAATATATTAATAAAAAAAACTTTTACAATCGTATGTTTTGTAGCAGGTATTAGTGTTTTAATTAAAGCTATATTGATTTTTTTAATTAATGGTAAATATTAATAGTGATATGGCTCAAAAAAGACCGAAAATTGCGGTAAAAGTTTATAAAGATAAGTTCACTGTAAATATTTTTCAAAATATCTTTTTTGAATCACTTTTTGTATGGAAAAATACCTTTTTTGATATTTGACCTCAAAAAAAAGCCTCACATTTGTGAGGCTGGGTGATGGGGAACCTTATTTTTAAACCAATTTCTTACAAATTGCAACCCCCTACCCATAGTGCAATAGAAAAGGTTGGGATACACTACAGATAGTGCTATTTAGTCTATTAATTATTTAGGTCTTGCAACTCTGACATGATTTTATAATTTTTAATTTATGCTTCAGCATTTAATTTCAATATTTCAACTTATTTTTCCAAAAAATAACTTGTTAAATATTTCATGCACTGTATTATTCGTAAGAACTTTCTTAGAAAAAAATCTTTAATGATTGAATTAACATTATTAACTCTTTTGAATTATGTTGGAGATAATTTCTGTGAATATAGAAATTTAGGTCATGATAACTATAAATCACTACTTCTTTCATACAGTGATGCAAGTAATAAATATGGACCATTAGAGGTTAA
>MDTE01023980.1_pt1 | contig 10071 bp, 10 predicted proteins | sample 811231 | NCBI WGS metagenome assembly MDTE01 (sample SAMN05326651, study PRJNA326480) | marine metagenome | isolation source: seawater | place: Indian Ocean: Red Sea | collected 2010 | reverse complement strand
CAAGAGAAACCTAATATTGCTAAAAGAAACATAACTGAAATAGCTTCTATCACTCATTACCTTTTTAAAGATAAAGAAATAAGAAAATCAAATAACCCATCTAAATATCTTGGTGATCCATCAAATGGTGAATTGTTATTTTCTGCTGTTGGTTGTATGGGTTGCCATGTTAAAGAACAAGATCCTTCTAATTCACCTTCCCCTGTTACATATAAAGAGCTAACTAAACTACAAGGTCCAAATCTGATTGGTATGGGGTCCAAGGCTTCTCCAGAGTGGATCTTCAATTGGTTAAAGAAGCCACATGCTTATATGCCATCTACTCGAATGCCCGATCTACGCTTAAGTGATGATGAGGCCAAAGATATTACTGCCTATCTCTACGATAACAAAAATTATGATTTTGATCAATTAGATGTTCCGCTTGCTGATGATGAAGTATTAGATGAACTTACTCTTGATTGGTTAATGAAAATGAATCCTGAAAAATATGCCAAAGAAAAAGCTTCTAAAATGAGTAAGAGTGATAAAATGTCGTTCATTGGAGAAAAAAGTATACGTCATTATGGATGTTATGGTTGCCACAATATTGACGGTTTTATGGATGCCAAGCCTATAGGTGTTGAAATTACTTATGAAGGATCAAAACCAGTTGATAAGTTCGATTTTGGCCTTTTTCATGATATAGATCATACCATTCATGATTGGATTGAAAATAAACTAAGAACTCCAAGAATTTATGATAGAGGTAAAGAAAGTGAACCTTTAGATCTACTGAGAATGCCAAATTTTCACTTTACAGAGGAAGAGATAGAAGCAGTAACAATGGCTGTCTTATCATTTAATACTGATAAAGTGGGTGAGCCTCTATTAGCTCATAAAAAAGTTCCTGACTATAATAAAGAGGGACACAGGTTAGTTAAAAAATATAACTGTCAAGGTTGTCACCTTATCGAAAATAGGGGTGGCCAGCTTGTTGAACACATAGGAGCTCCAGAATACGGTCCTCCAAACCTTCATTCGCAAGGGAGAAAGACAAATCCTAACTGGCTAATTAAGTTTTTTAATAATCCTATGACGATAAGGCCAAACCTTCAAGTTCGTATGCCTAGTTTTCATCAAATCTCAGATGAAGAATGGGATACAATTATAAAATACTTTCAAAACATTGATAATGAAGATACTGGCTACAGGCTACCACATCAATTTGCTTCTAGTAGTAGTAAATACAAAGCTGGCGAAAAAATTCATGAACTTGGTGCTTGTAACAATTGTCACTTTTATGGTACTGAATTCCCAACTCAAACTGCTTCAACTTGGGCTCCAAATTTAGCACTCACGAAAGAGAGACTAAACCCAGAATGGCTTATTGATTGGTTAAGAGCTCCTCAAGAGATAATGCCTGGTACAAAAATGCCAGCGCCTTATCTGCCAACACCAGATGTATTGGAGACTGCAGATGCTGTGAGCGTATGGGGTAAAGATCTAGTAAATCTAAAAGGAAATCAAGAAGCGATGCTTGAAGGACTTAGAGATTATATGTGGAATATAAAAGGTAAGACTGATATATCTGAAGAAGTTAAGGCATACTTTGATGAGAATGGATATGAATTTGAAGATGTTGAAAGTGATGACGATGATGACGATGATTGGGGTGATGATGATTGGTAAACTCTTAGTTTCCTATCTTTAAATAGCTATCAATATACTTTTTTACATCTCCCGCAAGCCAGCTATCTCCTTCCCAGACCTTTAGTAATTTCATCTCTGGACCAATTAGCGCGGATCTTAAGTTGTGTCCTATATTATTTTCTTCAATACCCCAAAACTCACAGCCTAATTCTGAAGATAAAGTATATAAATGAGATATATTGTTTACACTAGATAAAACTTTCCAGTTATCAAAACCATTCACTACATTTCCATAAAAATCGTTTAATTTATCTGGAGTATCATAAATATAGTCAAAGCTAACCATCACAAATGAAATTTCATTACTGTATCTAAACTCTCTAGCTAAGTAACCATTTTTAATTACAACTGCTGGACACATATTTGGTATTGGACAGCGGGTAAATATGAAAGATATAAACATATATCTTTGATTAATACTACTTATGTTTACGAGTTCTTGATTAAAATCAAGTAAGCTAACATCGCTAATGGCTTCTCCAATTTTTTTCTTTTTAAATTCATCATCATCCCAAAATTCATCGTAATCATTGATTAATTCTTTTTTCCCTAATATTTTAAAATCTTCAGAGTAATTACCTTGATCTGTTATTATTAATTTAAATATTACACTATCTCCATTAGAGAGGCCTGAAATAACTTCACTACTTCTGTACCTAAATGGCATTACCATTGGCATCATAAAACCTTTTATTGAATCATGATCAACTAATATAGTACTATCATCCTTATTGATGTCTAATACAACCCCAGTAACATTATATGTTTTATTCTTAACTGAGCAGCTTAAAAAGATAAATGAAATAAGTATGAGAATTTTTTTCATAAAAAAAGGCGAACAAACTGTTCGCCTTTAAATTGTCATTAGAATCTAAATAATTACTTTTTCTTTGGTCTGGTGAATGTAAAATTTTTCGTAACAGATCCATTTCCTACTGTAACTTTATCAACAATAACTCGTTTTTTAAATTTTTCTTGCCAACATACTACCTCGTAAGTCCCAGCTGGAACTCCCTTAATTTCATAATTACCATTTGAGTCTGTAACAGCATAATAAGGATGATCTGATACTAAAACCCATGTTTTCATCCAAGGATGAACATCACATTTAATATAGAAAGGGTCTTCACTAGAATCAAACTTAGCTTTTTTAGTTTTAACTACTTTTGGCATCGCAAAGTTGAACTCTTTATTTTTCTTTGGCATAGAATGTATATTATGGAGAGTTGCATCACTGTTTTTTATCAATAATTCCTGCCCGGCTTGTATTCCAAATACATGAGGCATGTAAATACAGCCTTTTTGATCTAATTCTACAGCAGTATTGGGAATTCCCCCTGAATATGAAACATCTTTCAAATACACAATACACTCGGCTAATTCGCCGTTCGCATTTACTTTAAAACTTTCAGCAAACACTTTACTAGAGTGTGATGAACCACAAACAGGGTCGGCATCCATCCGAAGTGGTTTTTTCTTTGGCGGTTTGCCATCATATTTTACCTTTCCTTTTATATCACCAGCATGAGAAATTGATATAAAACAAAATAGTATTATAAATGATAGGCCTGATTTAAATAAATTCATGAGTTATTTTCCTTTGCAAACAATCAATTAATATATGAGAACTTATTACATTATTGTCAATGACATCAATATTATTAAGAACTTTTTGCTATAAATAATTAGAAAAGACACCATATGTATATATTTATGATAATCTGTTATCTCCTAATGGTTTTAAATTTAATTAACTTAGCAATCTGTGGGTTAATGGGCTATTTTAATTTTTCTATTTTAGGAGCTAATCATGCCCAATTTGGTTTATTTTCCATTCTTATATTTGTTTTAACTGAAACTTTAGTAATGTATTTTTTTATTGCTACAGGTAAAAGTATAAAAACAATTTTAAGTCAGAAAAAAGATAATACTGCTCATGAACTTTGGGAAAAAATTAAATATATTAAGAAAATAATATTCCCTCATATAATGCTAACTATTACTCTTGTTGGGGGTTTATATATTTTTTATTTCGGATATATTAGTTCTAATATAATGAATGAAAGCACTCCTTACTCTTGGATTCAAGCCCCTTTCTTTTTCATAGCACTTATACATCACATATGGTCATTAAAAGTAAAAAATGATTCATTTAGACTACAGATTGAAATAGTTAATAATATATCATAGGATTTTTGGTAGCGACTATGTACTATATGGCAAAATCTTTACAATTTCTTGGCCTTTTATCAATACCGATAGGAGTTATTATAAAATATCCAAAACTAATGGATCCAAAATTATTTTTGGCTTCCATAATAATATTTTTATCGGGATATACAATAGAAAGGTTTTTACTAAAATAGCAAAATAATATGCTAGATTAATCAATAAACATAATTAATTTTAATACCTAAATTAGAACCAATTTTTTATGTCAAGTTATGATCATTTAAAAGGGATACCAGAATTACCTGATTCCCCCAATATAAAAAAAAGACGGCCAAAGTCTATTGCTGTTGTTGATGAAGACAATTGCACAGGGTGTCAGGCTTGCGTACCATTTTGCCCTGTAGACTGTATAGAGTCTGTCCCTAAAGAGAAATATGATATCCCTATTCCTCCTGTTCAAATTAGGTTTGATGAATGTATCGGCTGTGTTGTTTGTGCCCGTGTATGCACTAAAATGACCTGGGATGCAATCAGAATGATCAATACAGATACTTTTGAAGAACTTTACGATCAGAAAATAAACTAACCATTATAATTACATAAAATTATGAGTGCCAATTCACACAATAATAACCATAATGAAGAAGGATTTATATGGAAATATATTTTTTCTGTAGATCATAAAATTATAGGCCTTCAATATGGAATAACATCATTACTATTTCTCCTTTTTGGTTTCTCATTGATGGCTATCATGCGATGGCAGCTTGCTTATCCGGGAACAGAAATTCCAATTGTAGGTTTCCTCTTTGGAGAAAGCGGAGTTTTAGCCTCAGAACAATATAACTCTCTAGGCGCTATGCATGGAACCATAATGATATTTTTGGGTATTGTTCCATTAGCTGTAGGTGCATTTGGAAACTATCTAGTACCCTTGCAAATTGGTGCTATTGACATGGCCTTCCCTAAACTTAATGCAGCTAGTTATTGGACTTATGCTGTTGGTGGGGTTATCATGATCTCAAGTTTCTTTATGCCTGAAGGTGCTGCTAGATCGGGGTGGACATCATATCCACCACTATCAATATTTGAAAATGGCCAAACTATATGGCTTATTTCAATGATTTTTCTTATAACCTCTTCGCTTCTCGGTTCTATGAATATTATTGTTACCATAGTTCAATTAAGAGCACCAGGTCTAACATGGATGAGATTACCGTTATTTGTATGGGCACAATTTGTTACTTCATTTCTACTAGTATTAGCGTTTCCACCTCTTGAAGCCGCTGCAGTTTTACAGCTTATGGATCGTGTTGCTGGGACTAGTTTCTTTTTACCAAGTGGCCTGGTTATGTCTGGAGAAATCGTTGATGTTGCGGGTTCGGGTTCTCCACTGCTATGGCAGCATTTATTTTGGTTTTTAGCGCATCCTGAGGTATATGTCCTCATCTTACCGGCACTTGGTATTGTTGGTGAAATTCTAGCTAATAATACAAGAAAACCAATCTGGGGATTCAAATCTATTGTATATTCAATGGTTTTTCTTGGTTTTTGTTCTTTTATTGTTTGGGCTCATCATATGTTTCTAACAGGTATGGGGCAAGCGATGAGCGCCTTTTTTCAAACAACTACAATGATTATATCCATCCCATCTGTCGTTATTCTAACTTCATATTTTCTCTCACTATGGGGAGGGTCAATTCGTTTTAATACACCTATGCTATTTGCTTTAGCTTTTCTACCAATGTTTGGAATTGGCGGTCTAACAGGGCTACCATTAGGCTTAGCGGCCTCAGATATTTACCTTCATGATACTTATTATGTGATAGGGCATTTCCATTACGTTGTTGCTCCTGGAACTATTTTTGCGTTATTTGCTGGAATATATTACTGGTTTCCAAAAATCACAGGTAGAAAAATGAATGAAACATTAGGGAAGTTGCATTTTTGGCCATCATTAGTTTTTATGAACGGTATATTTATGCCAATGTTCATTCAAGGTCTAGCTGGTGTTTCTCGAAGACTGGCTGATGGAGGAGTTTCATATGCTCATGCTAGTGGTGTTCTTGAATGGAATGAATTTATGTCAATAGCAGCTTTTTGTTTGGGTCTGGCCCAAATACCATTTATCATAAATTTAGCAATGTCAATTTTTGCTGGAGAAAAAGTTAATAGGAATCCTTGGAATTCAACTACTGTTGAATGGGCTGCTCCGTCTCCTCCTTTAGGGCATGGTAATTTTGATAAACCTGTAAATGTTTATCATGCGGCTTATGAATATTCCGCTCCAGATTCAAAAAATGATTTTACTCCACAATTTAAAGAATAGTTAGAAGCATGGAAATACCATATAGTATTAAAGAAAGAGAAGATACTGGACTTATAAATTCAAAACTAGGGATTTGGATTTTTTTAGCATCTGAAATAATGCTCTTTGGAGGTTTATTCTCAGCATATATTTTCCTTAGAATTGCTGCGCCTCCTGGAGATTTTGATTATTGGGCATCAAAGCTTAGTGTCCCGATGGCAACAGTAAATACTATGGTTTTAATTTCTTCAAGTGTATCCATGGTTATGGCTTGGGCCTCACTAAAATTAAATGACTTTTCTAAATATAAAATGTATATGGGTATTACTCTTTTATGCTCAGCAATATTTATGGTTATCAAATACTTTGAATATACCAGCAAATTCCATCATGATATATTTCCTTCAAGTAGTACTTTTATGGCAATATATTTTACCTTAACTGGTCTACATGGTCTACATATTGTAGGTGGCATTATTGTAATGCTTTATTTTTATTTACCTGTTAGTCACAAACTGTGGCACGATCAGCCCGAACATTATGCAAATAAAGTAGAAGCATTAGGTTTGTATTGGCATTTTGTTGATCTTGTGTGGATATTTTTATTTCCTGTATTATACTTGTTATAGAGAAAGTTGTTTTATGAGTAGTGAACATAGTAAAGAATCAATCCAAGAACATATAAGAGTTTATCTTATGGTATTTGGAGCTTTAGGAGTTTTAACAGTAATTACTGTTTTGGCATCATTCCTTGATGTAAGTACCTCTGAGGGTATCTTCCTTGCATTGATAATTGCATCTGTAAAAGCATCACTTGTCGCAGGTTATTTTATGCATTTAATTTCAGAAAAGAGTATGATAATATCAATATTACTTCTCACAGTATTCTTTTTCTTTGTTATGATTTTTCTTCCATTAATATCATATATCGATCACGCTAGTATTTAAATGATAGGACTAAAATCATTTCACCTTTTTTTTATAGCCTTGTCTGTAGCCTTAACAGGATGGTATAGTTACTTTGAAATCACATCTCCAACAAACCCTGGCAACATCTCAATTATGCTTAGTATTATATCTTTATCCTTAATGGTTGGACTTACAATTTATGGTTTTAATGTGTATAGAAAATTCAAACAGATATAATTATGAACTTTTATAAAATAACTATCCTCTCGATTATTATTATTATAGGGGACTATTTATTTGGCTGTGCTACATGTTTTGGCGATCCCAATTCTTCTGCGACACAAGGAATGAACTGGGCAATCATATCTTTATTAATTACAACTGGTGGTGTATTATCAGGTATTAGTTTATCAATCATTAAAATTGCCAAAAAATCTAAACATTATAATAAAATTAAAAGGATCTAAATCTTGCTTGAACTTTTACATAATCTAGGGTTGCCTCAAAACTTATCAATCCAAGGAGAATATATTGACAATGCAAATGTATTGATGCACTGGCTTATGCTTTATTTATTTTTAGGCTGGGGAGCATTTTTTATCATCAGTCTTTATAAATTTAGAGCTTCAAAAAATAAAAAAGCTGATTATTATGGTGTGAAATCTCATTTATCTTCAGTTTTAGAAGGTGCTGTAGCGATTGTAGAAATTATAGCCTTATTTGGTTTTTCATACCCTGTATGGGCTAATCGAGTTAATGATGTTCCCGATAGTAGAGATGCCGTAAATATTCGAGTTATTGCACAACAATTTGCTTGGAATATTCATTATCCAGGCGCTGATGGTATATTTGGAAGAACAGATATCAATCTCGTTGATGAAGCTGAGCAAAATTTTATTGGCATTGACAGAAGTGATGAATTCGCTAAAGATGATATTATTTTGCAAAACCAAATGCATATACCTGTGAATAAAAAAATACGTATTGATTTATCATCAAAAGATGTAATACATAATTTTAAACTTCCAGAACTTAGAGTTTCTCAAGATGCTATTCCTGGTATGGTAATTCCAGTACATTTTACTTCTACGATGACCTCTAAAGATTTTTTAAAATCTGTGGAAGGAACTCCCAGAGAGGGAAAAGGCCTAGAAATTGCATGTGCACAACTCTGTGGTATAACTCATTATAGAATGAGAGGATATTTAACAGTTGATACTGAAGAAGAATATAATGCATGGCTTGCTAGTGAAGCTGAATATCTTGATTTTGATGATAGTGATGATGATTGGGGCGATGATGATTGGTAATATAAAAAATTCATAATAATTAGAATTGATTTAATTATTTAGTTCTTCCTTTTACCACGCAGTTTTAGAAAAAAATATAAATATTAGCTTTATCACTATCTGGGTTTAATCTCTCCCCTAAGTCTTAAATAAATCCAAGATATTATATTGATTTACCAATTATTTCATAGCATATTAACATTGCTACCAGCCTAAAGTTGGAATGTATGAGTTTAAATTTTAACCAATATTTAATATTGATATTCGCGTTGTTAATTACAACATATAAAGCAAAAGCGGATCCAATAATTAATGAAATTTTAGCTAGTAATCTTAATTATATTTCTGATAATTATGGGGATTATGATGATCTCATTGAGATTTATAATCCTACAAATAGTGAAATAAATCTGAGTGGGTATTATATTTCAGATAGTTATGATAATTTAACCAAATGGATTTTCCCTCTAAATAATTCTCAATTTATTTTACCTCCAGATGGATACATCAAACTTTGGGCTGATGGAGAGATAGAAGAAGGACCAGATCATTTATCATTTAGTTTAAATAAAAATGGAGAATCAGTAATTCTTACTAGTCCAGATGGGAGTACTATAATTGATCACAAAGACTTTGACTATCAAATGACAAATGTATCATATGGCAGAGATTCTCAAAATAATGATAATTGGATATATTTTATTAATCCAACAATAGGATATGAAAACAACTCTGGTCTAAATGGTATACTTAAACCTCCTTTTATTTTACCCGATGGTGGATACTATTCTCAACCTATTTCTGTTTTTTTAACAAATACTAATTCTACAGGAGAAATTTATTATACCCTTAATTCAGAGTTACCAAATGAAAATGATTTACAATATGAAAATCAAATTCTTTTAGATAATTCCTATGTGATAAACGCTAGATCTTTTAAAAATAATTTTATTCCTAGTCATAGTAATAGTCAACTATACATAATGAACATGAATGAACCATTCTCATTACCAATATTTACAATTCTTACTGATCCAAATAATCTATGGAGTGATTCTTCAGGGATATATACAAATTATCTTGAAGAAGGCGTTAAATGGGAGAAAAGATGTATTAATCAATTTTTTTCAAATAACTCATTATTATTTACTTTACCATCAGGAATCCGTATTCAAGGTAGAAGTTCTAGAGTTAGACCTAAGAAATCCTTTCGTCTATTTTTTAAAAATACATATGATAATGACCGTCTTAATTATCCATTATTTGGAAATTTAGGTCCAACATCATTCAAAAATATTGTATTAAGATCTGGATATGACGATGATATTCAAATGAGTACCGGAACACTTATTAGAGACCCCTTAGTATCCTCAATGTGGGAAAAATTGGGAATGCTAACATCAAGAGGTGTTTTTTCTAACTTATTCATCAATGATCAATATTGGGGTATATATAATTTACGTGAGAGTGTAAATGAACATTTTATTGCAGATAAAACAGGATATATTAATTTTGACTTAATTAGATATGTAAAATATAATTTTGATTTAAAATATGGAAAATTAGATGACTGGAATTCTTTTAATACATATATTAAAAATACAGATTTTTCTGATACACAAAATTATGAAGAAGTCCTAAATAGAATTGATATAGAAAATTTTTTAAATCTTCAAGCATTAATTATTTGTACTTCATATT
>MDTE01015361.1_pt1 | contig 10071 bp, 7 predicted proteins | sample 811231 | NCBI WGS metagenome assembly MDTE01 (sample SAMN05326651, study PRJNA326480) | marine metagenome | isolation source: seawater | place: Indian Ocean: Red Sea | collected 2010 | reverse complement strand
TGTTTTTATAAAATGATATTGCATTTTCTCTTGCATGAAGAATGATATGTTTACATTTCTTTTCTTTTGCTAAAAACTCTAACTCTTTAAGAACTTTACTGCCAAATCCCATACCTTGAAATTTATTCTCAACAGCCATAAATCTAATTTGCGCATTTGAATCTGAATTTATTTGTAATCTCCCAATAGCAATTGGCTCATTATTATCATTCACTATCATCCTGTGTATACTGCTCTTATCTAAATAATCTCTTTCACTTTTTATAGGTTGCAACAAAGGTCTTCTTAAAACTTTCCATCTCAAATAAAAATATTTTTCATATTCTTCACTTGTCTTTGGTTCAATTAATTTCATAAAACACTTATTTTCTAAACTGCTTTCTTTACAGGGTTTGAACCATCCTTTGCACTACACTCTTCCCATAAATAACACCAATTACATAGCATTGACTCTTTAGGTAATATTTTTTTTTCAGATGTTTTTACTAGCATTTGATCAACTAATTTAATAATTTTTTTTCTTAGTACTTTTAGCTCTTCTCTTGTATGCAATACTGTAATTTCACTACCTGAACGCAGAAAGTGCCATTTTAATTCTATCTCATTAACTTGACCATAATTTTGTTCAACTGCAATTTGATAGAGTGCAAGCTGGATATCATTCATTGCTTGTCTTTCAGTTTTCACACGTTTTGAAGTTTTATAATCATGTACTATCCATTTACCTGGGCCAATAAAATCTAATCTATCAATAATTCCTCTAAATTGATATTTACCTATAAGAAAATTTAGTTTAATTTCAGTTCCTTCTACCATTTGATCAAAACTAGGTCCATATCTTCTAAAGTAATTTGAAATACATCTCTTACCAATTGAGTAATAATAATCTGTTGATTTTTTTTTGTCTGCAATATGAATTTCAGAATGCCAATTTTCTAGCCAAAGTTCATCAAATTTTTTACAAAAACTATCAAATGTAAGGTATGGTTTAGTCCTATTTTCTGGTTTGTATAACCATTCCATAGCGTCATGCACTCTTTTCCCCATAAATGCCTCAATACTTTCATTTTTTTTTCTTACTCCATCTAAATAAATAATTTTATATTGTTCTGGACACATTTTGAAAGTATTAATCTGAGAATATGAAAAAATATTAGTTTTATTTGATTTGCCTCCTAGTATATCAGTAATTATTTTTAACATCTAGTTGATTTCCCGAATAAGTTCATAATTATCTAGCATTTCATTTACAGCAAAAATAAATTCTTTTCCATTTGCATATTTCCATATTTCATATTTTCTATCCTGTTGATTATCATAAGAGTTATTTATTGAGTCTGGTGGTCCATATATTATATATATTCGCCCACGATCAGTTCGCCAGCCTGGTATTAATCCAGAAAAATCTTTATTAACAGAACTAACACGTTTGTTTAATTGAACTAATAATTCATTTACTTTAGAATCAACAGTTGGGTCCTTCATCACCCAGAATTTTTCTAAGTATTTAATTTTATTCTCGATATCAAGTTTTTTAAATTCTTGCCTTTCTTCATTTCCTAAAATATAGAATTCATGTACATCACAAATTTCAACTTTATCATTTGTCCAAAATGTCCTAAACTCATCATTAATATTAAATTTTATCCTTTGATCAAAACCATTAGTTCTCAATCCAATTTCAACCTGACCATGATATTCTTTTTTAATTGGTATTTGTATATCATAAATCTCATTTTCTTTTTTATTCATTATATTAACTAATCCAGAATCAATCTGAGAATCATCTTTAATAATAAAATAAATAATACTATCTAGATTTGATCGTTTTTTTTCTTTTTCTATCTCTTTATTATTTCCATTTAATATTTGACAAGTAAAATAAATAAATTCATCTTTATTTGAAATATAATCAGGAAAATATTGAAGTTTTCTATTTAATTTCCTGAAAGTTAAAAATTCACTTATACCAAAATTTTGTTTAATATTAATTTTTTCTTTTAAATGCCAATATTTTTGATGTTTTAAATCTTGTATATTTATATAAACCTTATAATCCCCCGGAAATAATCTTATATTTTTAATAAAATCAAATGTTCTGTTTTGATCACGCGTATCTTCATAAAATGATTCTGTAACTAATTGATCCCATGAGTTTCTATAAACCTGCTTATCATCCTGATTAGAAATATTAATTGTATAAGTTAGATTACTTAAAAAATGCTCTTTTTGTTTATTAAAAATAAAACTACTTTGATTTGCTCTAATAATCAGTAAAACATCAAGACTATCTGAATTTTGAGAATTAACTGAATTGTAGTATAGTTCTATACCTTTATCATTTATTTTTTCTTGTTTATTAATTTTGATTGTTGAACAAGAAAAAATGATTAATAAAAATACTATATTAATTAATCTTATCATGATATTTTCCCCAATTGTAAAATGCAATACCATTGTTTGTTAAAAACCACACCCATTCTCTATCACATTCCAAAGCATAAATTAAATCTCCTGGTACACCATCCAGCTTAGTATATTCCCATGTTTCTCCAGTACCAATATGAAAAAGTGTTATTCTATTAAGAAAACTAATCCAAATATAAGAATCACAGACTGCAAAGTCATAAACTGAATCCTTTATAATTTCTTCCTTATTATCAGTTATTAATAATAATTGATTATTGAGACCATAAATTTTATCATTTTTTATCTGTATTTTTTTTAAAATTTTATTTGAAATCAAATTATATCTATTAGTTTTTATATTATGTTTAAATAGACCTAGCATTGATGATATATATAAATGATTAGAATCTCTTTCTAAATCATAAATTTCAATAGATTCTAAATAATTAAATATTTTACTATTTGTTATAACAGGATCTTTATAATTTGAAAGGATATTAATTCCTTTTGATGTAGCGATATAAAGTAAATTTTCAAATTCGATCATATCCCATATAGCAGGATCATTAAGTCCATGTATCTTATTTAAATGCAACCAGTCATTTTTCTTAATATCATAAGTTAACAAGCCATCCATAGTAGCAATTAATAGTTGATTACCTTTTCTAAACAACTTATTTATATCTGTATTACCAATAAGATTTGATTCATTTGAATAATAATATTGCCAAGTATTATTATTTTCATTCCAACTTGTTAGGAATGGAGTTAATTCTTGTTTTTCTACATTACTAATATTCTTTCTCTTAAAAGAATTATCGGCAAACCACCAATTATTATGTTCATCAAAATATGCTACTAATAAATCATTGATTTGAATTCCAAATTTAATTATTTGTAATTTTCTAGTATAGGAATCTCCTCTCAAAATATATCCTTCTTGAGTTCCTACCCAAACATTTCCAATATAATCAATCCAGAAAACACTAGGATTAAGTGTTGTCCCATCTTTTCTATATATTTTTTCCAACCCTATATTCCAGTTATCGTCATCAATAACAAAGTCTGCAATTTTGAACTGATCTTTGTTTTTATTATTTACAGAATTCCATTCAATTAAATTTATTTCATCTATAGTAATATCAAATTGAACCTTATTACCATTAAATGGATTTATTTGAATATTCTGATTATAATATTTTACCCAAATATTTTGAGGTGAAATACCAATATCCATAATATTTGATGGTGAGTATATATCGTATTCATCAAAAGCTTTTTCCCTCCATATACTACTAATAGCAGATTTAAAGCTTACTCCTTCATTATTAATACACCAAAAATAATCCCTATATTTATCATAAATAAAAAATATTATCCCATTAAAATCAAACTGGGTTGATAAATTATAATCATACATTAAATCATTTATATTTTTATCATATTTATATACACCATTATCTGAAATAAAGTACAAATAATTATTATCTTCTGTTATTGCTTTTATTGATCCTAGAGAAGATAATATATACCAGTCATCAGGTTTATAAAAATAATTTTGACCTAACATTAATGAAATATTAAATATTAATATTATTTTATATTTATTACTCACTATTTAAGTAATAAGCTCTTACCAAGCATTTCCTTAGGTATAGGAATATCTAAATAATCTAAAATAGTAGGCGCAATATCTGCCAGCTTACCTTTGCTTATAATTTCGTATTTTTTCTGATTAGAGTAAACTATAAATGGAACAGGAAGGGTGGTATGAGACGTATGAATTTCTCCAGTTTCTTCATCAACCATACTTTCTAAATTCCCATGATCTGCAGTAAGGAATATTGCGCATTCAGAATTTTTGATTTTGCTTAATAATTGTCCAATACATTTATCAATAGTCTCCATAGCTTTTATTGCAGCTTTTAAATTACCAGTATGTCCTACCATATCGGGGTTAGCATAATTTATTATTATAGCATTATATTTTTCTTCATCAATTACTTTACTAACTGACTTGGTAATTTCATTCGCACTCATTTCTGGTTTTAAATCATACGTCAATACTTGAGGAGAAGGTATTAAAATTCTTTCTTCTCCTTTAAAACGAGGCTCTCTGCCCCCATTTAAAAAATAAGTAACATGTGCATACTTTTCTGTCTCTGCGACCCTTAATTGTTTAAATTTATTTTTTGATAAAACTTCTGGAAAAGTATTGATAACTGGTTCATTATCAAATAATACTGGGAAGGTAAAGTCATTATGATATCTGGTCATAGATGTTAGCAAAAAGTTTATTTCTTTTGTATTAAATTTTTTAAAGCTTTTATGTTTAAATACGTTACAAATCTGCCTCATTCGATCAGCTCTAAAATTCATAGTCAAGAGTCCATCTCCTGATTTAATTGTAGAGGGACTACCTAAAACTTTTGGAGTTATAAATTCATCACTTATTTTATTAGAGTATGAAAATTCAATTGCTTTGTTAAAATCATTAAATTTTTCACCTACTCCATTTACATATAGATTGTATGCTTTTTCAATTCTATCCCATCTATTATCTCTATCCATAGCATAATATCTTCCACAAATGCTAGAAATTTTCCCCATTTTCATTTTTTTCAAATACTTATCAATTTTATTTAAATAACCTAAGCTACTTGAAGGGGATGTATCTCTACCATCTGTTATTGCATGAATTGATAATTTTTTAATATTATTATCTTTTGCTAATTTAATTATATGAATAAAATGATTAATATGGCTATGCACACCTCCATCACTTAATAAACCTAACAAATGCAGAGTCCCATCATTGTTCTTTACATAATGAAATAATTTTTTTAAATTTTTGTTGCTTTCAAAATTATTATTTTCTATTGATTCATTGATTTTAACAATAGATTGTTTAATAATTCTGCCCGCACCAATATTCATATGTCCCACTTCAGAATTACCCATAATTCCATCTGGTAATCCGACATGCTTTCCAGATGTTTGTATTTCTGCGGATGGAAAATTTTCTATTAATCGATCTAAGTTAGGAGTTTTAGCCAAAGCAGCTGCATTATTATCTTTTTCCTTCCTTAAACCATAGCCATCCAGTATAATTAAAATAAATTTTAACACTTTCTTTTATTACCTTTTAAATTTTACCAATAAATTTAGATACTTACCATAAATATATATTAATAAAATGGCCATATCTGAGGAATAAAATAGATTGAAACAATCCAATAAATTAATGTTAAGGGAAGACCCATTTTAAAAAAATCAGAGAATCTATATTGACCAGGTGCAAATACCATCAAATTTGTTTGATATCCCATTGGAGTCATAAAGCTGGCTGAAGCACCAAAACAAATTGCAATAACAAAAGGCCTAGGGTCTATATTTAAATTATTAGCTAAAATAATGCCAATAGGGGTTAGTATTATTGCTACTGCTGCATTTGAAATAAAAGCAGACAATAAAAATGTAATAAAATATAATATTGATAAAATTATTGTAGGATTTATAGTGTTTGAAAAATAATTATTAAAATTAATAATTAAATCTCCAATTAATAAATCTAGTTCTGTATTTCTAATTGCTGTACCTAATGGAATTAGAAATGCGATTAAAAATATTACCTGCCAATTAATTGATTCGTAGGCATCATCTATTGAAATAGTTTTAAGAATCAATAGGATAGATGCTCCGATCAAAGTAGCTTTTTTAATATCTAAAAAACCAAAAGTAACTAAAAGCATTATAGATGGAATTACTAAAATAGAAAACCACCAAAATTTCTCATACCTCAAATGAATATCTAACTCTTCTAGAATTATTAAATCCAAATTGTTCCTTAATGATTTTAATTTATCTTTAGGAACCATAATTAATATTGTATCAGAAAATTTTATACGAATCTTTGCTATTTTTTCTCTTAGCAAATGTTGTTGACGTTTAATAGCAAGTACAAAAGCACGATAACGGTTTCTAAAATCAAACTCTTTTAATGTCTTGCCAATAATCTTTGATTGTTGTGACACCAAACCTTCTACAATGACATGATTTTGACCCATTAGTTCAGTTTGATTTAATTTCATATCAGGAAGCAAAAGGACCTTCATTTCATCTTTAAATCTTAACATGTTTTTTGCATTTATTTGTGCTAAAACTACATCTCCCTCCATCATATTAATTGATTGCAAGTTAAATCTAAAATTCTTTTCACCTCTAATAATTTTTAAAACAAGCAAATTATATTTATTTAGCAAATCAAGTTCAGTATGTTTTTTTCCTATAAGTGGAGAACCGCTCGCAATTTGAAATTCAGTTAAATAGGTTCTTAAATGATATTTCATTGTAAGAGAGTTAGTAACTGCTCTTGATGGTAAAAACCATCTAATAATTATCATATTATAAATCATTCCTATAATTAGAAAAACTATACCCATTTTTGTAAACTCAAACATAGAAAACGGATCTAAAGAATAATCTGTTATAATTGAGCTAACAATCAAATTTGTTGATGTACCAATTAAAGTTAATGTCCCACCAAAAATTGAAGCATATGATAATGGAAGTAAAATTTTAGTTGGACTTATATGAAATCGATTGGCTATATCTAAAGCTAATGGAATAAAAATTGCTACTGCTGCAGTATTATTTATAAATCCAGAAATACATGAAACAATTATTAAAAAAATAAATATTGATAACCATTTATTATTACCTGTTATTTTTATTAAGGTATCAGCTAACACTTCTAAAAACCCTGTTTTCACAAGCGATCTACTAATAATGAATATAGCTCCTATGACGATTACAGCACTATTACTAAAACCTTGAACTGCATCATCTACATCAATTATATTAAATATTAATAAAAGAGTTGTTGCTCCAAGTGCAGTTACCTCCATCGGCAACCATTCTAGTACAAATGATGTAATTGCTAAAATTAGAACGGATAATAATATGAATATCTCTAGAGTTATATCTTTTCCTTTTTATTATATTAGTTAATAAAGAATATACTAAAATTAAAAATTAATATATAATCAATTCTATAAAATAAAAACCCTCATAAAAATATGAGGGTTTTTAGTATACCAAAAGGACCATCATCTAAGTAACAACCCTTTTTGGAGGAGGAAAGTAGTTAACAATTAATCTGATTCTAATAGTTGGGAGTCATTAGCTCTTTTAGTTGTATCAATTATACTATCTGAACATATTGTTTCTATTAATAATCTACAAACTTGATAAGGATCCATATTTGCAGCAGGTCTTCTATCTTCTAAATAGCCACAACCATCATTAACCGTACCCATAGGTATTCTAATCGATGCACCTCTATCACTTGCACCCCATCTAAATTCATTTATACTACATGTTTCATGTAATCCAGTGAGACGATCTTCGTTATATGCACCATAGAACTTAATATGTTCATCATGACGAATTTTTAACTTTTCACAAGCTTTTTCAATTGCAACAATACCATTATTAGCTCTCATTTCTTTTGTACTAAAATTTGTATGTGCACCGGCACCATTCCAATCACCTTTTACTGGTTTAGGATGGAGAGTTGCATTTACACCATATTCTTCACCTATCCTATATAATAACCAACGTGCAATCCATAATTCGTCACTTACCTTTAATGGACCTAAAGGTCCAATTTGAAATTCCCATTGACCAGGCATAACTTCAGCATTGACACCTGATAGTTCTATATTCGCATGCATGCATGCATCCAAATGTTGCTCAACAATCTCTCTCCCATACACTTCATCAGCTCCTACTCCACAATAAAATGGACCTTGCGGTGCTGGATAACCACCTTCTGGCCATCCAAGGGGATTCCTTCCACTAAAAAATGTATATTCCTGTTCTATTCCAAACCATGGATCATGATCTTGGAACTTATCATATATTCTCTTTAGATGATACCTTGTATTTGATTTGTGAGGAGTACCATCTGCATTATAAACTTCACACATAACTAATATATCATTTTCCTTTCTTAATGGATCGCGTACAAAATGGACAGGATGCAAAGCACAATCACTATTATGACCTTCGGCTTGCATAGTACTTGAACCATCAAATCCCCATTTCTCAATTTGCTTAACATCTGTAATTGGTCCATCAATTATTTTTGTCTTAGAACGCAATTTTGAAGTAGGTTTGTGCCCATCCATCCAAATATATTCAGCTTTTATTTTAGCCATGCAATGCTCCTTTAAATTATATATTTATGGTATCTTAATAAACTCAGAGCTCTTATATGATGTTAAAATAATTTGCGTTTCTGTTCGTGTGACTCCTGGCCATCCTTGTATTGTTCGCAATAATTTTTCTAACGTTTGTGTATTTTCTGTTTGAGCTATTAAAATATGAGATCCATTACCTGTGGTTGTAAAACATTCTACTATTTCAGGTTGCTTCTTAGCTTTTTTTACAACCTCTGTATAATGAACCGATGATTCTGAAATAATTGTAATCAATGCTGCGACATCTAGCCCAACCCGCCTAGGATTAATAGTGGCAGAAAAACCTATAATGACACCGATATCTCTTAGACGTTTTATTTTTTTTGTAACTGCAGGTATAGACATCCCTATTTCTTCTGCAATAGAGCTCGCACTAGAGCGTCCATCTTTTTGGAGTATATTAATTATAGATTTTTCAATTATATCCAAATCAACTCTTTGGGATGTATAATTATCAATGGTTGGCATAGCTAAAATTATTACTAATATGATTGAATTACAATAATATTTTTAACAATATTTAAACAATTCGTTAATAAATTAATTTTGATAAAATGAGACCCCTCTTAATTTGAGGGGTCTCTAGCTACCTGATTGTCCCTGCCATCTAAGTAGCAACAGGCAGCTATTATTTAATTAGTGTAATTTTTTTTGTAGTTATATTGTTATTATTATTAAGAGAAATAAAATAAATACCTGAAACAAATTCTTCAGCATTCCAGCTTAAGTGATACACTCCTTTATTAAAAAAGCCTGAAACTAAACTTTCAACTTTCCTGCCATTCACATCATAAATACCTAGATTAACTTTTCCATAATCTTGATTAACAAAAGATATGTTAATGATTGGATTGAATGGATTTGGATATGCTTTCAACAAACTATATTCTTTAGGTGTTTTATTATTATCAAGGACTTCTTGTAATCCTGTTGAAACGAATTTGATCGCCAATGAATCTCTTAACTCAAAACTTTCATCTGAATAATTATAATTAAACAAATACTCAACACCCATATTCTTATCTGGCGATTCAATACCTATAGTTGATCCATGATCATCTACATCATAAATATGCTTATACTGAAAAATTATTTCACCATCATTATTGGGCAAGGCATTATTCTTAATTATTAATTGAAATGTTTCCCAATCGCAGCCTAATGAATCAGCAATACAATCTCCATCCTCACCATCCGTTTCACCATTTACCACATTATCCCACTGAACTATTGCACTATCTTCATTATTAGTCCAAAAGTATACATCTAAAGGAACTGTTGCACCATTATCATCTAAATCATCATAAAATGGGGCTAGCATACCATAAGGTCCTATAGGGAATGTAATAGAATTATTAAAAAAATGTGCAATCGTTTGGCAACCTGGATCCATATTATC
>MDTE01050241.1_pt1 | contig 10072 bp, 7 predicted proteins | sample 811231 | NCBI WGS metagenome assembly MDTE01 (sample SAMN05326651, study PRJNA326480) | marine metagenome | isolation source: seawater | place: Indian Ocean: Red Sea | collected 2010 | reverse complement strand
GTTATGCTGGTTTAATTGACAATATGATTAAATTAATTAAAAGACAGACTAAATCAGATTTTAAAGTCGTTTTAACAGGTGGTCTTGCTGATTTATATAAAAATTCAATTAATACAAAATGTAAAATTGATAAAGATTTAACAATTAAAGGAATTATTAAGATTACTAAAAATTTGATTTAAATATGAACGAAGAACTTTTGTTTTGTCCACTTGGTGGTTCAGGGGAAATTGGAATGAACCTAAATCTTTACGCTTACGGTAAACCTGAAAATCAAAAGTGGATTATTGTAGATGTAGGTGTTACTTTTGCAGATGATAGTGTACCAGGTATAGATCTTATTTATCCAGATCCAGGATTTATTGTTGATAAAAAAGATGATGTTCTAGGTATTGTATTAACACATGCTCATGAGGATCATATTGGAGCAGTTGCACATATCTGGCCAAAATTAAAATGTAACATATACGCCACTCCTTTTACTGCTGTGCTAGTTAGAGAAAAGTTTAAAGAAAAGAAAATTGATATCAGTTCAAATTTAAAGATAGTTAAATTAAATGGAACTCTTGATTTGTATCCTTTTAAAATTGAATTTGTAACACTTACTCATTCTATATTAGAACCCAACGGTTTAAAAATTAATAGTCCAGCAGGAACAGTCCTTCACACGGGTGATTGGAAATGTGATCCAAATCCTCTTATTGGAGATAAAATTGATGAAAAAAAATTGAAGCAAATTGGAGATGGAGGTGTTCTAGCTATGATTTGTGACTCTACAAATGTTTTTAGCATGGGAAGATCTGGATCTGAAATGGATGTAAGAAATAATATGCTTAAAATAGTAGAAAGACTTAAAAAAAGAGTCATAGTTACATCATTTGCTTCAAATGTTGCAAGAATGGAAAGTGTATTTTTTTGTGCAGAAAAAACAGGAAGACAAATATCTTTAGTTGGAAGATCAATGCATAGAATTTTTAAAGCTGCAAGAGAGTGTGGTTATTTACAAAACGTAATTGAGCCAATAGATCCTAGAGATGTTAAAAATATTAATCGTGAAAAAATAATATATTTATGTACTGGAAGCCAAGGTGAACCAATGGGCGCCATGATGAGAATTGCAAATTACATTCATCCTGATGTTTTTCTGGAAAAAGGTGATGCAGTAATTTTTTCATCTAAAATAATTCCAGGAAATGAAAAAAAACTTTATAAATTACATAATCAACTTGTTAGAGAAGGTATAGAAGTAATTTCAGAAGAAAATGAATTTATACATGTATCAGGTCACCCCAATAGAGAAGATTTGAAGGATATGTATAATTGGGTTAGACCAAAATCTATTATTCCTGTTCACGGTGAGCACAGACACATGATTGAACATATTAAATTTGCTAAAGAGATGCAAATTCCTTACACAGTAAAAGTAGAAAACGGAGATATTGTTAAATTATATCCAGGAAACAAACCTGAGGTTTTTGATAAGGCTCCCAGTGGGAGATTGTATGTAGATGGAAATATAGCAGTAGAAGAAGATTCGAGATCTATAAAAGAAAGAAGAAATATATCAGCAAATGGAATTCTTGATGTTACAATTTTAGTAACTCCAAAAGGCAATATACAAAATAAACCTATTTTAAATTATAGCGGTTTACCAATTGATAATGATGAGGATTATAAATATGAATTAGAGAATATTATTGAAAAAACAGCCAGAACTTTTTCCTTAAATAATCAAAACCAAAAAGATAATATTATTGATGCAATAAAAATATCATGTAGAAAAATTACCAAGGAAATTACAGGAAAAAAACCTTTAACAAGTATTAAGTTAGTAAGGATCTAAATTGAGCATAACAGGATCAATAGTAATTTATGTTATAATATGGTGGATAGTATTTTTTTCACTTTTACCAGTGGATGTTAATAGAAACAAAAACGTTAAAATTGAAGGGGAAGACCCTGGATCCCCTGAAAATCCTAAAATTCTTAAGAAATTTATATATACAAGCATAATTTCATCAATATTATTTTTAATTATATATTATTTAGTACATTATAATTATCTTAACCTAAGAAATTTTTTGATGTAATTTAAAGTATGTATTTTTCTAAATCATTTATTCCGATATTAAAAAATAATCCAGCTGAAGCAAAAATTAAATCACATCAATTGATGTTAAGAACAGGAATGATAAAACAATCTTCGGCTGGGATTTATTCTTGGTTACCTCTTGGTTTTAAAGTAATGAAAAAAATTGAACAAATTGTCAGAGAAGAGCAGAATCGAGTAGGTGTACAGGAAATTTTAATGCCAACAATCCAATCAAGTGAAATATGGAAAGAAAGCGGAAGATATGATGATTATGGTGAGGAAATGCTAAGGATTAAAGATCGCCAAAATAGAGAAATGTTATATGGACCTACAAATGAAGAACTAGTTACAGAAATATTTAGATCATCAGTAAAATCATATAAATCCTTACCTCAATTATTATATCATATTCAATGGAAGTTCAGGGATGAGCTAAGACCTAGATTTGGAATAATGAGATGTAGAGAGTTTTATATGAAGGATGCGTACTCCTTTGATATTTCAGATGAGGAAGCAATTTATTCGTATAACAAATTTTTCCTCTCATATTTAAATACTTTTAAGCGCATGGATCTCTCAGCAATACCCATGGCAGCAGATACTGGCCCTATAGGAGGAAATTTATCTCATGAGTTTGTTATTCTAGCTGATACAGGTGAAAGTAAAATTTTTACAGATAAAAGAATTTTTGAAGTTGATAGTTCAAAAACAACTATTGATAAAAAATCTTTATCAGAATTAAGGGATAACTTTGAAAAATACTATTCTGTTACAGATGAAAAATATAACAAAAATGAATTTGAAAAAAATGTATCCAAAGATCATAGACTTCAGACAAAGGGTATTGAGGTTGGTCATATATTTTATTTTGGTGATAAATATTCAAAACCAATGAATGCAAGTGTTGACTATAATGGGAAAAAAGAATTTGTTAAAATGGGATCATATGGAATTGGAGTTTCAAGATTAGTTGGAGCAATTATAGAAGCAAAATACGATGACAAAAAGGAAATAATGAAATGGCCATTATCCGTTTCACCTTATGATTGTTCTATTCTTCCAATTATAAATAAAAATGATAATTCAAATTTAGAGAAAGCATTAAATATTTACAATATTTTAAAAAAAAATAGTTTAGATGTATTAATAGATGACACGGATGAAAATCTTTCGTCTAAAATGAAAAAATTTAATTTATTAGGAATACCATACCAAATAATAATAGGTAAAAATTTTAATGAAAATAAAATTGAATTTAAAGAAATTGACAAAGATCCTGTTTTTATATCTTTAGAAGAAATTATAAAAATAATAAAAAATAAAAAACACATTGATTAATTTACTAGAAAGAAAGATAGCTTTTCGATATCTATTTACAAAAAAAAAAGATGGTTTTATCAATATAATTTCAACCTTTTCTTTTTTGGGAATCTCCTTAGGCGTTGCAGTTTTAATTATAGTGATGTCTGTTATGAACGGATTTAGAACAGAATTAATTAACAAAATTAACGGATTTAATCCTCATATAAAAATATTTTCTTATGAGAGTTCAATAGATTTAAATAAATTGAGAAATAAAAATATAAAAGAAATATCAGAAAACTTTTTTTTAAGTAATAGTGGAGAAGCAGTAATTATACATAATTCATATACAAAAGGAATTATTTTAAGGGGTTACTTAAAAGATGATTTTAAAAAATTAAAAGTAATTAATAATGGTAATTTTTTTGGAAATAAATCTATTTCTTATAATCATATATCTATAGGTAAAGAATTAAGTTTTATTTTAGGTGCTGACATAGGGGATAAAATAAGCATTATCTCACCAAGCAGTATAATGTCAATTGCCGGAAGTCTTCCTAAGCAAAAATCATTCATAGTAGAGTCTATTTTTGAAAGTGAAATAAACGAATTTAATCAAAATATTGCATTTTTAAACTTACAAGATTTAGAAGAATTTTTTGATTTAAACAAAAATAGCAGATATCTTGAAGTAATTTTAAAAAATCCAACTAACATAGTTGATAAAAAAAAGATTTTTCAAGATATTTTTGAAAATCAATTAATTAATACCTGGGCAGATCTTAATCAATCTCTTTTTTCAGCATTAAAAGTTGAAAGAAATGTAATGTTTATAATTTTATCCTTAATTATATTAATTGCAGCATTTAATATTATTTCCGGATTAACAATATTGGTCAAAAATAAAACAAGAGATATCGCTATTTTAAAATCTATTGGTGTTCAAAGTAACTCGATAACTAAAATTTTTTTCCTAGTAGGTTTTTTAATAGGTACATTTGCAACTTTATTTGGAATTATAATAGGAGTGTTTTTTTCAATAAATATAGAAAAATTACGATCATTTATTAGTGATGTTTTTAATATAAGTTTATTCCCTGAGGAAATCTATTTTTTAAGTAAAATGCCATCTGAGATTGATCCTATTTCTATAATTATAATTAGTTTATTTTCAATAGTTATTACTTGTCTGGTTTCTATTTATCCAGCAAAGAAAGCATCAAAATTAGATACAATAAAATCACTTAAATATGAATAATTTTATAGAAATTAAAAATCTTAGTAAAAGCTATCATAATCATAAAAAATTTTATGTTTTAAAAAATATAAATTATAAATTTAAAAAGGGAAAAATTTATTCTTTAGTAGGTCCATCCGGCTCAGGTAAGTCAACTTTATTAAATATTTTATCATTAATAGATCGACCCTCTAGTGGTAATATTAAATTTGACAATAATAAAATAAATTTTGATAACAATAAAAAAAATGATTATTTAAGAGCAAATAATTTTGGAATTATTTATCAAGAAAAAAATCTTCTTAATGATTTTACAGCTTTAGAAAATATTTCATTAGCTGGAATTGCGAATGGGATGAATTATAATGATAGTTTGGAACATTCATTAAAGATTTTAAAAAAATTAAAACTAATTAATAGATCTAATCATTTTCCCTCAGAAATGTCTGGTGGTGAAAATCAACGAATCGCTATAGGAAGATCATTGATAAATAAACCTAAGATTATTATAGCTGATGAGCCGTCGGGTAATCTAGATCATAAAAATGCAAAAGATTTCTTTAAATTGTTATTTAATTTAAAATCTAAAAATAGAATAATCATATATGCAACTCATAATAGATATTTTGCCAATTTAGCTGATTGTAGATTGCAGCTAATTAATGGTAAATTAAAGTCTATTCATGGAAGAAATTGATCAAAATTTTAATCATTTAAAAATTCACACCCAATATTCTATTTGTGAGGGCGCAATTAAGATAGATGATCTGAAAAATTTCTGTAAAGAAAATAAAATTAAATCTATTGGATTATCAGATACTAGTAATTTATGTGGGGCACTTGAATTTTCAGAAGAAATTTCAAAAACAGGTACTCAACCTATTGTAGGAACACAAATAAATTTTAAGTTTAAGAATGAAATTGGAATTCTTCCACTTATAGCAAAAAACCACAAAGGATATGAAACTATTTTAAAACTATCATCAGAATCTTATTTGCTTAATCATGACAATACATTCCCATACTGCGATATAAAACAGTTAATTGATGAACCAGAAGGCATCATAGTTTTATCTGGATCTCTTCAGTCTTTATCGGGTAATTTATTTATAAAAAATAAACTACAGGATCTTAACGACTTATATAAACTATTAAACGAAAAATTTGAAAATGATTTCTATTTAGAAATTCAAAGACATGATGATAGGAATGAAAAACAGTTTGAACGTGTTAATCTAATTCAATCTTCTAAATTAAAAATACCAATTATTGCAACACATGAAGTTTTTTATATTGAGCAATCTATGCACGAGGCTCATGATGCTTTATTGTGTATTAAAAATAAGTCTTATATTAATGATAAAGATAGATTTAAATTATCTATTAATCATAATTTAAAATCAAGTAAAGAAATGTTTGATTTATTTAGTGATTTGCCCGAAGCTTTATTAAATAATTATTACTTACCATATAAATGTAATTTTAAAGCAAATTATTCTAAACCTTTATTACCTGAAATAACTAAGAGTAATGAAATTAGTTCTGATAAGATATTAGAACTTCAAGCTTTGGAAGGTTTAAATGCAAAATTCAAAAATAATTTTATTAAAATCGAAAAAAATCAAAGTAAAAATAATATTTATGATAAATATAAGAAACGTTTAGATCATGAAATTCAAATTATAATTCAAATGAAATACTCAAGCTATTTCTTGATAGTTTCTGATTATATAAAATGGTCTAAAAGTAATGATATTCCGGTCGGTCCAGGCAGAGGTTCTGGTGCTGGATCACTTGTTGCCTGGTGTTTATCTATAACAGATATTGATCCAATTAAGTTTAATTTAATTTTTGAAAGATTTTTAAATCCAGATAGAATTTCTATGCCAGATTTCGATATAGATTTTTGTGAGGAAAAAAGAGATTTAGTATTTCATTATTTAAATAAAAAATACAAAGAAAGCGTTGCTCATATAATTACTTTTGGAAAACTTAAAGCTCGAATGGTAATCAGGGATGTTGGAAGAGTTATTGGTTTACCGTATGGTTTTGTAGACTCTATTTGTAAAATGATACCATTTGATCCTTCTAGACCTATGAAGCTTCAAGAATGTATCAATTCAGAACCCCGTTTACAAAAATTGATAAATGAAGACAACAGAGTTAAGAAGTTAATTGAATTATCTTTAAAACTAGAAGGTTTAAACAGAAATTTTGCTACACATGCAGCAGGCGTAGTAATTGCAGATAAGAAATTAAATTCAATTGTACCACTATATAAAGATCAATCCTCAGACTTATTATTGCCATCTACTCAATTTGATATGTACTCTGCTGAAAATGCAGGGTTGGTAAAATTTGATTTTCTAGGATTAAAAACATTAACAGTAATAAATAAAACTCAAAAATTAATTAAACAGAAAAAAAATAAAAATTTTAATATTGAAACTATCAACTATGAGGATCAAAAAGTCTTTGATTTATTATCCGAAGGTAAAACTATAGGGTTATTTCAATTGGAAAGCTCTGGAATGAAAGATGCTTTAATTAATATGAAACCAAACAGATTGGAAGATATTATTGCTTTGGTAGCATTATATAGACCAGGACCGATGAGCAATATTCCAATCTACAATGATTGCAAACATGGCAGGAGAGAGCCTGACTATTTACACCCTAAACTTAAAGAAATTTTAGAACCAACTTATGGTGTAATTATATATCAGGAGCAAGTTATGCAAATAGCACAAACATTGTCAGGATTTACTGCTGGTGAAGCAGATATACTCAGAAGAGCAATGGGAAAGAAAAAAAGAGCTGAATTAGAAAAACAAAAACAAAGATTTATTAATGGTGCTGAAAAAAAAGGAATTGCAAAAGATATTGCAGCTGGAATATTTATGAAAATTGAACCTTTTGCTGAATATGGTTTTAACAAAAGTCATGCCGCTGCTTATGCAGTTATAGCATATCAAACCGCATTTCTTAAAACGTATTATCCAAATGAATTTTTTTCTGCATCTATGTCAATGGAACTTTCAAATCAAAAAAAACTTAGTGAGTTTTATGAAGAATTAAAAAGGATAAAAATTAATATTGTAAGACCAGATATTAATAAATGCTTTGCTGACTTTATGGCAGATGATAAAAATTTTTATTATGCACTTGGTGCAATTAAAAATGTAGGATATGAGGCAGTCTCAAATTTAGTTAAAGAAAGAACAAAAGGGGGTAAATTTAAAAGCTTATTTGATTTTATAAATAGAGCAGATCCAAAAGATATTAACAAACTTCAGTTAGAAGGTTTAGTAAAAGCAGGTGCGTTTGATGTTTTTTATTCAAATAGGAAATCATTATTAGAATCTATCCCAAATTTAATTTTAAAATCAAAAAATTTATATGAAAATAAATCTTTAAATCAATTCAACTTATTTGATGATTCAAAAGATCAAAGCTACACAGAGTTAATAGTAAAAACAAAAGATTTCCAGTTTGAGGAGAGATTATCAAAAGAGTTTGAAACTTTGGGTTTTTTTATTTCAGACCATCCCTTAAATCAATATAAAGATTTTTTTCCACAATATAAGATTATTAATTTTAATGATTTTTGTTTTGATGAAAATTTAAAGGAAGGTGTTGTTGCTGCAACTGTTTTAAAGATACAAGAGAAAAAAAATCAAAAAGGATTATCATATGCTATAATTAAATTTACAGATCTTGGGGGTGTATTTGAGTTATTTGTATTCTCAGATTTATTTGAACAAAAAAGAGAAATTTTAAAAGAGGGAAACTCATTTTTTATGAATATTGTAAAAAATGTTTCTGTTGATGGCTCTTCTTCAAGAATAAATGTTAGAACAATTACTAAAATAAATGATCTTACTAACGCCCCAATTAAATCTATTGAAATTTATTCTATAAATATGAATAATATAGACCAAATCAAAGAATTAATTTCTTCACCCGGAGAAACAAATGTTACCCTTAAAATACAAAAAGATAAAAGAGCCCATCAATACAAGTTAAATGAAAAAAGAAAAATTGATCAAAAAATAATTTCACAGTTAAAAAACGTAGGAGTCACGTTAAAAATTTATTAAAAAAATAACTTGTATTAATTTAAAATAATTGTAAAAAACCACAAATTAAAACGCACACAGTATTTGGTTGAAAAACCTCCGGTCCCTTAGGGCAATTACTGTGGAGGCATAACCGGGAAGGAATATGACGATACCTAATATTACAATAGAACAGCTATTAGAAGCTGGAGTTCATCTTGGACACAAAACATTAAGATGGAACCCAAAAATGAAAAAATATATTTTTGGAAGAAGAGACTCAATACATATTATTGATTTAACCCAAACTGTTGAATTAATAAAACAAGCCTTAGAGAAAGTCCATGAAACTATTTCAAATAGAGGAAATATTTTATTTGTTTCAACAAAAAAACAAGCTTCAGAAAATATTGCAAATTTAGCAAAAGAAACTAGTCAGTTCTACGTTAATCATAGATGGCTTGGAGGAATGCTTACTAATTGGGATACTATATCAAATTCAATTAAAAAATTAGAATATCTAAATAAGAATCTCTCATCTGAAAATAGAGGTTTTACCAAAAAAGAACTTCTAAAAATGGGTACACTAAGAGATAAATTGCAAAGATCTTTAGGTGGAATTAAAGATATGAAAAAAACACCAGATTTAATTTTTGTAATTGATACCAATTATGAGTCTTTAGCTATTAAAGAGGCAATTAAATTAAATATTCCAATTATTGCTATTCTAGATACAAATTCAGATCCTGAAAACATAGATTTTCCTATTCCTGGAAATGACGATGCCAGAAGATCAATAGAACTTTATTGCAATCTTATTAAGGAAACCATTAACAATGCAAAAAAAGACTTACCAAAAGAAACTGAGATAAAAACAGAAAAAAAATCTGATAACAAGAAAATGGAAGTTATAAAAAAAGTATCTGAAGAAAAAAAAAATACTAAACTAAATTAAAAACCTAAAATATTTTGTAAAACATGACTGATATTGAAAAAATTAAAAAGCTTAGGCTTTCAACAGGAGCAGGATTTAAAGATTGTAGTGCAGCTTTAAAGGAGTCAAATGGTGATTTGGACAAAGCTGCAGAAATACTAAGAGTTAAAGGTATTGCTAAGGCATCTAAAAAGATGTCTAGAGATGCTAAAGAGGGAGTAATAGTAGTAAGTGGCGACTCTAACAAAACTTCTTTAATCGAAGTTAATTGTGAAACTGATTTTGTGGCAAAAAATAATGATTTTATAAATTTTGTTAAAGAATTAAGCGATATTAATAATAAATGTTCATCTGATATTGAGAAAGTTAATAAATCCGAAATGTCTAATGGAAAAAATGTAGAGGATAACCTAGTTGCATTAATTGCTAAAATTGGAGAAAAAATAACT
>MDTE01006108.1_pt1 | contig 10072 bp, 9 predicted proteins | sample 811231 | NCBI WGS metagenome assembly MDTE01 (sample SAMN05326651, study PRJNA326480) | marine metagenome | isolation source: seawater | place: Indian Ocean: Red Sea | collected 2010 | reverse complement strand
TGCCAATGATAGGTATATTTTTTCTAGTACTTGCGCCTATGAGTATTTCTCAGATGGATCGATTTGGACAAGATGGAGTTGCATCACATGTAATAGCAGGAGGAGAAGTATTTTCAAGAGAATCTACCTCACAGTCAGAATCAACATTTGGACCTATCTATTTTATTTCAAATTCATTAGCACAATTAGGTAAATTCATTTTTTATAGCTTAGTTCCAACATTTGTAATTTTTGTTCCATTAGGAGTGTTATTATTTTTCAGGAAAAAGTTTGAACAGAAAACATTTTTGATTTTAACTGTTTTATTTTTGATTATTCCTGCATTTTATGCATATTCTAGAGGGATTCAAGAAATTCGATACTTGTTTGTATTATATCCTATTTTTTGTGTTATAGCAGTAATACCAATAAACGAAATTTTTCAAAAAATGAGAAAAAAGAATACCGTATTGTTTCTAATTATTTTAGGGGGAATATTATCAACATCAATAATCTTTCTGGAAATAAATAATATTGATAATGAGCATGAAAGAGAAGCATATGAAATTTCAAAAAAAGTAGTGGAAATGACAACTAGAGTTAATTCTTTCTTCCCTGAATCAAAATATGTAAGAACCGCAGAAATGCACAAAGAAACATTATTTGAGATTTCAGAGAAAAAATCACTTTATGAATTTGATATTCTTAATCCAAATGAATATACTAAATTACATGATTTTGTCATAACTGAAGAATTAACACATTTAGTTATTGATGATAATGAAAACAGACCAAAGTTTTTAAGAGAAATTTTTGATGATGAAGAAAAATATTCATATTTATTAAAAATTTATGATTCAAAAATTGATGGCTTTGATTATCATGTTAAAATATTCAAGATAGATTATTTCAAATGAGATTTTTTAGTAAAATAAGTATTGTATGTGGATTGTTCTAAAATTTTATGTCATTGTGTGTATTTCATAAATAAAAATTTCGAAATTTCATGAAAAATTAAAAAGTTTTTCTTGATTAAGTTATGTAGAATTTGTCGTAAAGTATATCTTAGTATAAAATAAAATATGATAGATTTAATGAAAATTCCATTTTTTGAACCTAGTATCGAAAAAGAAGATAAAAAAATAATTTCCGAGGTTTTATCAAATGCATATTTAACTGATGGACCAAAATTACTAGAATTTGAAAAGAAATTTAGTAAATTAACAAATTCAAAATTTTCTGTTGGAGTATCTAATGCAACGTCAGCATTATTACTGTCATTAAAAGCAATTGGAATTCAGAAAGGTGATGAAGTAATTATACCTGATATGACATTTATTGCAACTGCAAGTGCAGTTATTTTATCTGGTGGAGTTCCAGTTTTAGCAGATATAAAAAATAATGACCTAACAATATCGCCATCATCAATTGAAAAAAGTATTACCAAAAAAACAAAAGCCATTATTGTTGTTCATTTTGCTGGAACACCTTGTGATATGAGCAAAATTAAAAGAATTGCAAAAAAAAATAATTTAAAAATTATTGAAGATTGTGCACATGCAATTGGCACATATTATAAAATGAAACATGTTGGTACTTTTGGAGATGCTGGATGTTTTTCATTTTATCCAACAAAAAATATTACCACTTTAGAAGGTGGGATGATTGTATCAAATAACAAAAAAATTGTGGAATATGTTAGAAAATCTAGAAATCATGGTATAACAAGAACATTAGCAAATAGATATTCAAAAGGGAATCCATGGGATTATGATATAATTGAACCAGGTTATAATTTTAGATTGGATGAAATACGTTCTACCCTTGGAATTAATCAATTGAAACGAATTAAAAAAATTAATTCAAAGAGAAGATCAATTTGTCAATATTATAATGAGAAAATTGGGAAAATTTCAGGCATTAAGATTCCAGAAATTTTTCCAAAAGAGTCAATTCATTCATGTCATTTGTATATTGTAAGAATTACTAAAGAATATGGATTATCAAGAGATCAAGTTGTGAAAAAATTAGAAAAGAAAGGAATTAGAACAACAGTTCATTACAAACCTCTGCACCAATTTACAGTTATAAAAAAATATGCAAAAAGAATTGATTCACTTAATAATAGTAAACAAGCATTTAATGAAATTATTTCGTTGCCATTATTCTTGCAATTAACAAAACCACAAATAGATTATGTTGTAAATAACATCAAAAAGTAATCATATATTTTTAATTTTTTTTGCTGGATTACCAATCCAAACCTCATTTGCAGGAATGTTTTTAGTTACAAGACTATTAGCGCCAACTATCGAATTTTCACCTACAGTCACATTTGGAAATATAACAGAGTTAGAACCTAATTTAGAATTTTTCTTTAAAATTACTTGACCAGATTTTTTATCTATTGAAGAGTAACTGATTATTGTACAACTCCAACCAATTTTAACATCATCTTCAATAATAACACCATTTTTTGCATCAATTACAGAGAATGAACCAATTTCAGTATTATTGGCTAATTCAAAATTTTCTTTGTTAATTACTCGCCAATGCCATTGTGTCATTCCATCATCATCATAATGTGGTCTTTCCTTATCGGACATATTTTTTCTCACTCTTTTTCAATATCTTATTTTTTTGATTTTTGGTTATAACAATCACCTATAAAATATACTAAACTTTATGAACAAATTTTTTACTTAATTTACAATTACTTTCTAAATTTTTCAGGAATATCAAAATAAATCAATTTGAGCATGTTTTCTGCAACAATTTTATTTCCTAAATTATTCAGATGAATTTCATCAAAAAATACTCCTTCAGTTGAGTCATTAAAAATATCTGAAAAATCCGTTACCATATGACAATTTCTTAGTATTTTACTCCTTTCTGAAAGTTCCTTAAATGTTTCAACATAATGGTCGTTTTCAATAAATACTGATTTTTCAAATGTAGATAATGGTTTTTTGCCATGTAATAAAGAAGGTTGCAATATTACAACTGATTTAATATTTTTTTTATCTGCAAGATCACAAAATTCATTCATATTTTTTTGCCATAACGATGCAATTGAATCTGTCATCTCCGAATTATACGCAGAAGAAAAATTTCTACTATAATCATTTTCAACATCTAGATTCATTATTGGAACTATAATATACCTGTAAACTACAACCGGAGTTCTAAAATGTTTTTGAAAATCTTTTAGTTTTAATGAATCATCTTCGCTGTAATCAAGTTCTGGTTCAGAAATTTTTTTCATATGAACATTATTCCAGCCATCATAAACTATAATCATATCAGGGGTTAGATCAAAAATTTTTTCTTTTATATGCCATACTTCTTCTACAGATGTTAATGAAGAAACACCTGCGTTTATAACTTCAATATTATTAAAATCATCATTAATTATCTTTTGTAATTCAAATGGAAATGTTTCTAAATCACTTGACATACCAGTCCCAAAAACTGTACTTCCACCTATAACTATAATTCTAAAATCATCATTTGATTTGAAATCTTTTATTTCAGCACCACGAAAACCATTACTATTAATATTAATTGTTTCAAAGTGCTGATTTGGAGAAATAGAGAAAACTGGTTTACTAGAATAAATAAGATTTTGCTGATCATAACAAATTTGTCTCTTTAACAAATAATCATACTCACTTAATGTATCAGCATTTTCTAAATTACAAGGTTGTAAAAAATATTCATAAGCTCTTGCACCTATTTCAACTGCTGTAATCAAACATAATAATAAAAAAATACCAAGAACTGCTTGTTTTTTGTATGATATTTGTACTGACATTGAAATTACTTCCTTTTTTTGAAGGAATTAGATTATTTCCATCCTAATCTTAACATAAATTTTTAGTAAAAACAAAATAATTAAATCAATCTCTTCATAAGGTATAATTCCTGTCTATTCTTGAATTGATTCTTGAATTAATTTTTGTACATTGGATGATATTTTATGTTCATTATGTGAATCATCAATCCAGAAATCATAATCTATAGAAAAATCTTGTAATTGTTGTATTTGTTTAACATAATCAGGTTCAATTGAGACAGAAAAACAACATGGATCATTCTTATTCAATATTTGAATATGTTTTCGATCTTGTCCAGCACTAGCCATAATATACAAATCAAGATAATTTGTAATTTTGTATAATTGAACATCTCTTTGTTCAAAATCCCCAAGATCTTTTAATTCAGTTCTCATAAAGAAAGGTAAAGAACCAGCAATGGAGTAGCTTTTCGATATTCTTTCATCTATTGATGCAGAAAGTAAGGTGGTCCATCCACCACCAGATATTCCAATCATCGTGTATGATTCAAAATTATAATTTTTATCAACATAATTTAATGAGACAATTATTGGTTCTAAGAATAACATTATAGGAGAAAATTGATTAGATTTGAAAAGTTCTAGGTCATCATGATATGTTAATTGGAATTTTCCAAAATTAGGATGGCTTGCAATTGGAGTATTATTATTTCCTGTAAGAGGCATAGACAATGCTAAAACAGAATAACCATCATTGACTAAGGATGTAATGTAATGCTTAGCCTCAGAAAAGTCTCCATCATGGCCGTGATGATATATTATCAATTTATTATTTGATTCAATAGGAACAAACAGATATGGATATGAATTAATTCCTAGATTCATAGTTATGTGAATTTTTTCAATATAACTTAGATTTTTAATATCTTGAAATGTTATTGATGTGATATTCTTTTCAATTTTGTATGGTAGATGTTGAGGTAATAAATCAGATTTCCAAATATAATTAATTAATTGAATTCTTTTGGAAAGAACATCGTCATATGATTTTATAGAAATTAATTCAGAAATAGAATTTTGTTGAGGAATATTTGTAATTTTTAAATTATCATTTGTAATATTTGAATTTTTTATTGATTTAGCAATATTAAAAGGAAAAGTTTCATAATATCCAACAAAAACACCTATTCCAAAAACTGAGATTAATAATAAACTAATGACTAGATAGTTTTTCAATTTTTTTCTTTAATTCTCTCTTGTATGTAATTTTTCCATATAATAGAAATATCTTGGGATTGTTGTTCATTAGAATTTTGTATATTATTCATAATTCTCAATAAAGCTTCTTCTCTTGATAAGACTTTATCCGTCCATAAAGCAGGATGAGTTAAAATTTGTAATTCTGAAAAATCATTTTCATCTGAACAAAATAAGTGTCCTTGAGTTTCTCTCCAATATCTGACACTATCACTAATGTATTTTCGTTTAAGAGTAAAATTATCAGACATAGCATCAAGAACTCCACTAGGTAGATTTACAGGAATCTTTTTACCACTAATGCTAGGATTATGTCTTACTACTGCATTGATTTTTGTATCAAAGTGTTGTTCTAAAATATCAATTTCTTTTTTAATTCCATCTGAAATATCTACATGTGATTGATGAAAGAATTTTTCATCATAATGTAATGCAATTTGATGTCCAAGTTCTAAAATATCAATAATTTTTTTTGAGGAGACAGAGCCAAAGGGATTATAGAGTTCAGAATGTAATAAAATAAAATATGTGGATTTAATTTCCAAAGTATTTTCAATTTTAGCAATTCTTAATGCATCATGTAAAGAGAAATCTATATCATGACGTAAAATTATATCATTTGATGAGCAATTATTAAAAAATGAGAATTTGTGTGTTTCTTTATATTTTTTTAATGTTGAAATATAATTTTCAGTGGTAAAAAGTGCATCATTATTAATCATAATTCATTATTTTTTATAGATTATATTTATTATAAACTATGAAATAATCCTAATCAAAAGAAAAAGTATGTTTTTCGAATAATAAAATTACGTTGAATTCATCATTAATTCTTTATAATACAATACTTTCAATGATCTAGATGAAGATTATAAAATTAAGAAAACCTTATTTCCCTGAAGAAAATATTCAGAGAATTCAAAAGAAGATATCTGAATCATTAAGAAATGGGCAATTAACTCTAGGTAAAAATGTTGAAGTGTTTGAAAGAGGGTTCTGTAGATATACAAGAAGTAAGTTTGGTTCAGGAGTATCTTCAGCAACTGCAGGGTTACATATTTCATTATTAAGTTTAGGAGTTAGAAAAAATGATGAGGTGATTGTACCTGCAAAGACTTTCATTTCTACAGCAAATGCAGCAGTATACTGTAATGCAAAACCAATTTTTTGTGATGTGCAAGAAGATACATTTCAAATTGATCCAGAAAAAATTAGAAAGTTAATTACAAAAAAGACAAAAGCCATAATAGCGGTTCATTTAGGTGGCAATGTTTGTGATATGAAAGAAATATTAGAAATTTCAAATGAATTTGATGTACCAGTGATTGAAGATGCCGCACATGCGCATGGAGCCACCTATAATAAAAAATATGCAGGAACATTCGGAAAGATTGGTGTTTTTTCTTTTTATCCTGATAAAGTAATGGGAAGCGCTGATGGAGGAATTGTAATTACAAATAATTCAGAAATACATGAAAAAATATTAGAGCTCCGAAATGTTGGTAGGAAAAAGCTAGGTATGTATGATTACAATGCAATTGGTTATAATTATAGAATGAATGAGCTTCAAGCAATTTTACTTAACGAACAATTAAAAATTCTTCCAAAAATTCTTAAAAAACGAAGAAACATTGCTAAAATTTATGATAAGGAATTAGAGAATATACCAAATTTATTCAAACAAAAAATTAGTGATATAGTTAATTCATCATATTATGCATACATTCTTAGATTTACTGGTGGAGATGTAGAAAAAATTCAAAAGAAATTATACAAGAGAGGAATTGAGAATAGTCCCATGTTTAGAACAATTTACAAAATGAAGGTGTATAAGGATAGGTTTTCAAAAATTAAAACATGTAAGGTTTCTGAAGAATTAGATAAGCAGACATTTACGATTCCTCTACATCCAGGTTTAGACCAAAGTCATATACAAAGAGTAGTTGACGAAATCAAAATTTTAACTAATTAATATATATGAATTATCTAAGATTTAAGAAAAAAGAGAACGGCAATAATCTTTTAGTGGATTAGTTTTAATTTGATGGGATTTTGTAGTTAATATGAAAATGGGGCAAACATTTCTGAGAGAATTTAGGGGTAAAGAAATTCTAATCACAGGAGGTACAGGAAGTATTGGTCTAGGATTAATAAAAAAATTAATTCCATACAAGCCAAAATTGATTAGGGTTTTAACAAATGATGAAAATTCTATTTTTGAAGCAAAAAACAAAGAATGGGTTAACAAACATTTGACTTCTAATAAAAAACAAACAGAATTGAGCTTCGAGATGTGTGATGTAAGAGATACAGAAAGATTGTTTATAGCAATGAAAGGAATTGACATTGTATTTCATGCTGCAGCAATGAAACATGTTGATATTTGTGAAAATAACACTTATGATGCAATTAAAACAAATGTTGTTGGAACTAGTAATATTATTGAAACTGCAATAAAACAAGATATATCAAAATTTATTTTAATTAGCACAGATAAAGCAACATCACCAACTACCACTCTTGGAGCAAGTAAGCTTTTGGCAGAGAGATTAACAGTTAATGCTGGAACATACAATAAATCTGTAAAAACAATTTTTGCAGCAGTTAGATTTGGAAATGTAATAGGTTCTAGAGGATCAGTGTTTCAAATATTTCTTGAACAGATACGAAAAGGAAAATCATTAACTGTTACCGATCCAAATATGACACGATTTATTATGTCGATACCCGATGCGGCAGAATTAATCTTAAAAGCAACAAATATTTCAAAAGGGGGTGAAATTTTTATTCTAAAAATGCCATCGGTGAAAATAATAGAATTAGCAGAAAATATGTTAGATGTATGTTCAGAATCTAAGAATTTTACTAAAAATAGAATTAAGATCATTAAGAATAGAATTCACGATCGTTTTCAGGAATATCTTGTAACATCTGAAGAGATTCCATATTGTCATGATTTGGGTACAATGTTTAAAATTTCAAAGGAAAAAAAAGCAAAGAAAGTTTTGGTAGATGAATTAAATTCAGATACAGCAAAAAAGATTAGCAAAATGAAACTCAAAAAAATTATTCAAGAATTATTAAGTGATTATTCCTAGATATTTAATTATGGAAAAAAAAATTAATGTTGCATTAATTTATCGAGCGTGTGAAACTCTTACAAAACAACACTACTATACATACTACTACCACTTTTTTATGAATGCATTAAATCGTAATGAAAGATTATCAATAAAATATTATGAAACAGAAGAAGTATTCAATATAAAAGAAATCAGTGATGAAACAGATATAATATTTTTAGTAGAAAATGGAATTACAGGAGATGCATGTATGCCTGTTGAAATAAAGAATATCGATACCGTAGATATTCCGGTATTATCAAAAATTGGAGATACACATGCAATGAATAAGAAAAATATTGAAAAAAATAATGATAAATATAATATCACTGCGTATTGTGGTCATCAACCAGAAGAATTATTTAGAAAATACTATGGAAATAAATTTAATTTTAAAACAATTTTGATAGGATTAGAAAGTGCACTTTATCAGAAAATTTTACCATTTGAAGAACGTATAAAATCAAAAATTTTAAACACAGGAGCACTTGCACCAACAAAATTTTTTTCAAAATTATTATCAGAATATCGAAGTTATGCATTTTGGAGGGATATGAAAGGAAATGCATTAAAGCAGTACAAATTACGAACTATGTGTAACAGTTTATCATATGTAGATTATACATCGACATTAGATCATGACTATGTTGGAGATAAATATCATTTATGGTTAGAAAAATATTGTGCATCGATTGCCGCAACTACATATTGTTATACAGCAAAATATTTCGAAATTCCAGCAGCAGGATGTCTAACATTTATGGAAGTCACAGATGAAAATTTTGCAAGAAGTTTAGGTTTTAAGGATAACGAAAGTGCCATATTCATCAACGAAAAAAATTACGAAGAAAAATTTGAAGAATATCTAGGAGATATTAATAATAAGAAATGGAAAGAGATTGCTACGAAAGGAAGAAAACATGCATTAAATAATTTGAGTAATGATAATGCAGTGGATGAATTAGCGAAATTTATGAGTAGCTTAATTAATTAATTTTGGTACAAAAATATTTGATATCATCTAAATCAAGTGACATTAGATTTATCTTTCATTTTCAGGATTTAATCTTAATCGTATGCTTATACCACAAAAAGATTTTCAGAAATAACATAATTTATGAGTAAATTACCAATTATATGAAAAAAATTGCCTTGTAAGCAACATTAAGTTGTTAGTGAAATTGATATATCAGAAAAAAAAATTATTCATATTGAAACGTAATTTAGGTTTTAGATTATGGTATTATTTTAGGATGGGGTGGTCAACGTATTTTGCATTTATTTTTGCAGCAATCAATACATTAACAGTTACGTATTTCTTAGCAATTGAGAATTATCCGTTTTTAAAAGTAGTTTTTCCTTCATTTGTCACGTATGTAATAATTATTGCTGCAGTTGGAATCCCACTGTTAGCAGGAATTGGATATATTCATTTTAAAAAATCCCCATCATTCAGAGCGGAATCAGATGTTAGTTACGAAAGTAATCCATGGGCATTAAGAACTGTAATTAATTCAGAACATAATTTAATTATAAATTTAAGAATTTTAAAATTAATTACAAAATTATCAAAACAAGAGAAATTTGATAAAGAAGAGATAGAAGAGATAGAAAAACTAGAAAAGGAGTTAGAAGAATTTCGAGATCAAAGAAGTGTGGAAAATAAAATGGATCTAGATTATTTTAGAAAAATGAAATGAAATTAACATTTGGTATACAAATTGTTTAAAAAAATTAAATCAAAGATACGTAATTTTTCGTACTTCTATCAATGGAATATACATATAGATTTAGATAAAGAAAAAGAATATTCTATAGCATTTTCAAAATTTAGAAAAATAAATTCTCCAAAAGATACATTTTGGGCAGATCCATTTGTTTTAAAAAAAGATGAAAAATGGTATATATTTTTTGAAGA
>MDTE01085322.1_pt1 | contig 10073 bp, 8 predicted proteins | sample 811231 | NCBI WGS metagenome assembly MDTE01 (sample SAMN05326651, study PRJNA326480) | marine metagenome | isolation source: seawater | place: Indian Ocean: Red Sea | collected 2010 | reverse complement strand
TACGTGCACATCAACGCTGATTATCACACGTAGCGCAGGGCTTCTCTCGTCACCAGGCGACTCAGAAACTCAAGCTTGACAAGGTGGGGTTCATCTGTATACTACCCCCCCAGAGGCCCTGCATGTCACTCTTCCCCCCCGATCCATCTAGTACTCCGGCGGATGAATCTCCAGCTGCTAACGCCAAAGCTGTTGCCCCGGCAGCTAATAACACAACTGCAGATAATAACGCAACGACAGATATTGTACGGAGACTGCAACAGCGTGTAAGGCAAATCGAATCCAGCCATTCGACATCACTCGCTGGTCCCACAGCATCCTCTGCAAGCCAAGATTCAGCAGCACAAAGAGGTAGTGCATCCTATGGGCAACGGTCACCGTCGAGTTTAGTCAATATCGTTTCGTCCACATGTGAACCATTAGACCGACTGTTGCCGGCCGGTGGGTTTCGCCGTGGCACGTTGGTCGAATGGTTATCTGCATCGCCAGGAAGCGGTACAGGTACGCTGGCCATGCTGATCGCCCGCGAAGCGGCCATCGAAGGTGGTGTCGTCGTCATTATTGATTCAGCAGGTTGGTTCTATCCTCCTGCCGCAGCTGCATTAGGAATGGATCTGGAGCGTATGATGATCGTTCGCCCTAACACGATCCGTGACGTGATTTGGTCGCTGGACCAATCCTTACGGTGTCCTGGCGTAGCTGCAGTTTGGGCACCACTCAACGATCAGCTTGACCAACGAGATTTCCGACGTTTACAATTAGCGGCCGAATCTGGTGCTACCCTGGGACTGCTATTACGTCCTGCAACCGTACGTGGCAAACCAACTTGGTCAGACATACAACTGCTCGTCGAACCTTGCCCTGTCCACTCATCTTCCACCAGCGAAACGGGCAGCCATATTCCACACAGCCATATTCCACACAGTCGCTACGTGCGCATCCAACTGGCCCGTTGCCGCGGTCAATTGCAGCCTGACGCTACCCTCGACGTGGAAATTCATGACACCTGTGGCTCTCTTACTGCTCGCCCAGCCAACACAGCTTCACAATCGTCACGATCGATAGAACTCGTAAAAGCTGAATCCGCTAAACAAGAACCTGGATCTTGGGAGAAGGAACGATTAGGCTAAATCTTGGGACCAGAAATCGACCATTTCGGGTCGCATCCACTCTTTCAAGGGTAGATTTCCATGTCCATTATTCCGTTCCATCCATTAGCACGCCACTCGAACCGATCACACTTGGTGCCAAGTTTGGAGCATGAAAAGATGGCAAATAAAAAGACGACACGCGAGCCCGCCATTTCACCTCGACATCCAACGCGCATCGCACTAATGATCACATGTCTCTGCACGATGTTCATTTCATGCTCTCCGGCTGCACCCGGCGGCAGTACCACGCCAATGGTTGGACAGTGGGTGACTTCTGGAATGCAACTTGAAATCAGGCCCAACGGATCGGTGACGTCAGTCATGGACGGCAATCGATCCTACGGGAACTATCATCCTGCCCAAGGATCCCGCAAAAAAGGCACCATTACCGGAATAGGACGCAGTCCGACAAATATCGAAGTCATCTTGCTGTCACGCGATACTCTTCAAATCAAAACAATCAGGCAAGTGGGCGAACAAAACAGCCAGGTCCTCTATGACACGGTGGTTCTCAGTCGTGCTACTGACGACATCTACCAACCATCGTCACAGTAATCATAACCGCGTTTCCAACCTGACAAAGATCTCAGGCTGTGCTGATCTCTCCGCACGCGCAAGTCGAAATTGAATGCGTGTACGTGCGGGGACATCTAACAGGCGCGCTGTACAACAGAGCCTGTTAGTTCGCACCAGAGGGAAGAGATGTCTTACAGAAAAGGGGCAGCTCGTGGTTGATCGTGCACGCCGCCAGCAATCTACGGCCCTTATTTACCCACACTTTCGGTCTTGGCATGGTTGACGAATCTGGGGTTTATCTCTATCACGTATAGAAACATTCACCCCCAGGAATACTATCTACAATGAGTTCTCAGCCAGAAATCGAGCTCGGTAAACACACACGTCGAGAATTTCGCGAACGGATGAATTCCGGAGAGCTGCAGGCGTGCATTCTTCCCCTAGCAGCCATCGAGCAGCACTTAGAGCACATGGCAATGGAACATGACTGGCGCAGTGTCCGTCATGTAGCACATCAAGTCGCGGCTAATCTGCGACCTCACGTTGTGGTAGCCGAAGGCATCATGGCCGGTATCAGTGAACATCACATGTCACACAACGGGACGCTCACGCTTTCACCCGGTACTTTTCTGTCTGTAGTTAGCGATCTGATCGACAGCCTGGTTCGAGCTGGGTTCCAAAACATCTTGGTTCTCAACGGGCATGGCGGCAATAATGCTCCGTCCTTAGGGGTCTGGGATCAATTTCAACGGCGTCACCGGGTGAACCTCCACTACCTTCCTTACTGGGATGTCTATACCGATCAAGATGCTGCTGAACTCCTGGAAGGTGGCACTGAAATCCCCGGCGATCTACCAGGACATGCTCAAGAATTTGAGACTTCCTTCGCACTCGCCGTTTTCCCAGAAAACGTACGGACCGATATGTGGCAAGACCAAGAAGACCAAAAACCCAGCTTGGCGACTGCTGAAAAAGGAGCAGAGTTCCTTCGGCGTGCTGTGGAACGCCTGACTGTGTATGTCCAGGAAATGATCGATGGCAAACGTGTCATCGAAACTCCTCCGTACTTTCCCTAAAAAAATAATCCCTCGGCAAGGCGGCCGTTCTACCCACAGCTGGCTAACTGATATGATCTAGGACACTTTCCAGCTAAGATCTTTTCAAACGTTCAAACATGGAGTGGTTTGTCATGGACACCTCTAAAGAATCCGCATCATCGCCAGAACTTGATCCGGTGTTCGTAGATTCGCGCCGTGAAGGACTGATCATATTCTGCGTTTGGATCGCCTGTCTCTGTTGGGCGATTCCGTATTGCTATCACTACGGATACGTCGCGGAATTCGACCCCAACCAATTCCACTTGACTTGGGGAATGCCTTCATGGGTGTTTGGCGGCATCCTTGTACCATGGCTGTTGGCAACGGTATTCTCTGTCTGTTTCTGCGCGTTCGTCATGAAGGATAACGACCTGAACGCGGCCGCCGAAGCAGTTCAGACCAAAAAAGATTCAGACAACGGAAATTCAGACAATGTAGGACGCGAGTAAGCGGAGGAATCAAGGTGACCACCAGCTCCTTTCTGTTGTTCGGCCAATCAGGATCTAACGCAGCATTAATCACATTTCTAGTGTATACGTTAGCCGTGTTCGGATTAGCAGCTCTGTCGAATCGGTTACTGCAATCCAGAAGTTTTCTCAGCGAATATTTTCTTGGCAGTCGAGGCTTAGGCGTTTGGGCGTTTGCCATGACATTTGCGGCCACGAGCGCTTCCGGAGGAAGTTTCACTGGTTTTCCATCCAAAATCTATTCCCACGGCTGGGTCTTAGCGCTATGGATTGGCAGCTATATGGTTGTCCCTATCTGTACCATGGGTCTGCTTGGCAAACGTCTAAATCAAGTCGCCCGCATCTCCGGTGCCATCACCATTCCTGATGTTCTACGTGATCGGTTTAACAGTCGAGCATTCGGTCTGTTGGCAGTCGGTCTTATCGTATTCTTTATGTCCTTCAACCTGGTCGCCCAGTTTAAAGCGGGCAGTTTGATCCTAAAAACACTCTTGGACGACGTCGATCTATTTCACCAACTGTCCGCATCCTGGATAGGCGGACTAACTGGAGAAGGCAGTTGGCTGGCAGGCATCGACCCCGAATACCTGATGTGCCTATTTGCTTTTGGCGTTGCTGTGATTATTTATACGACCTATGGGGGCTTCCACGCCGTCGTATGGACTGATGTGATGCAAGGCGTCGTGATGGTCATCGGCGTACTGATCATGCTGCCTCTGGCTTTGTCTCAGGTCAGCAGCCTGGCCCCAGACACCACGGGAGGACTTGAATACACCACTCGGGAAATGGCAAAGATGACCCCGCCGCGTCGAGGCCAAGCGACGTTGACGCTGGAAACAGCTCAGGAAACGGACGTTCTCGTTCCCTCAGGTTCCTGGTTCCAATCACTAACAGAATCCGACACGGCACCTCGCTTATTCCGGTTGAACCATTCGCTCGTGATCAAAGCAGGCGAAACACAGCATCGCACCGTCGACAACGGCCTCCTTGAAATCACGACTCCGGAAGAGATCACACTCATCTTGAACCGCCTCGAGGCCCAGGACGACTCGTTGCCGGGCGAACTGCGTTCTGACATTCAGCTGCACGATATCGAACTGCAAGAATACAAATACGGGATGGAGCAAACTGGTAGCTATGTCACCGGACCTGGTCCCTCACCCAATTCGGATCTAGGCTTCCTCCCGCTCAGTTTGGCTATCTCGTTTTTCTTCATGTGGGCCATCTCTGGTACCGGACAACCATCCAACATGGTCCGTCTGATGGCCTTTCGGGATTCGACGACGTTGCGCCGAGCCATCATGACCGTTTCCATATACTACGCAGCCATCTACTTTCCTTTAGTGATTATCTTTTGCTGTGCCCGTTTATTGCTTCCGGGAATGGATGCCGAGTCGGATCGCATCATGCCGGCGATGGCAATCAGTTTGACCAAACAGGCCGGCATTGCCTGGGTGGCGGGCCTTCTGGTGGCCGCTCCCTTTGCCGCAGTCATGTCGACTGTCGACAGTTTTTTACTGATGATCTCTTCAGCGCTTGTGCGAGACATCTATCAGCGCAACATCAATCCGGCAGCACAAGAAAAGACGCTTAAACGATTGAGTTATCTGATTACGCTGCTAGTCGGAACCATTGCTATCGTCGGAGCCATCAACCCCCCGGCCTTCTTACAGGACATCATTGTGTACACTGGAAGCGGCTTGGCCGCAGCATTTTTGGCACCGGTGATTTTTGCCATCTATTGGCCTCGTTCCAACGCACAAGGTTGCATTGCCGGCATGGCGGCAGGATTTGCAGCTCACCTGTCGATGTACGCAATCGGAATTTTTTCCAATGGATCGTTTTTTCAACCTTACCGACTGTTTAACTTTGACCCCATTCTCATCGGCTTGACGGTATCATTTGTCACTGTGTTTTTTGTCACACTGCTGACACCAGCTCCCAACCCGCAGCAAGTTCGAAGATATTTCTTCCGCGATCAGAGCTAGACGCACGATTCAGCAAGAAAGTAACACCATGAGCATACCTGCCATCGACACACGGCCAGATTCCGAGTTGCTAACTCACAAAATGAGCAATCATTTTCCTCACCTCGTCACAAACTCTAACAACTCACAGCAAATCACCCGTCGGCAGCTCATCGAAAACAGTCTCACCCAATTTGGCACGATCGCTGTCGCTGGCAGCATCGCCCAATGGTCGCCAGCAACAGAAGCATTCGGAGGGACAAATCCATCGAAAGGATACGTGGATGCACACGTCCACGTTTGGACTCCTGACACTACAGCTTATCCGTTGGCGCCAGGCAATACGATCGGCGACATGAAACCCGCAAGCTTCACGCCGGAACAATTATTCTCGCATTGTCGACCCTGTGGCGTTGATCGAATCGTATTGATCCAGATGAGTTTTTACGGATTTGACAATACTTACATGTTGGATACGATCCGACAGTTCCCGGGAGTCTTTGTCGGTGTCGCCGTGATCGATGACGAAGCTGAGCAACCCGAGTCGGAAATGCGTCGTTTAAAGTCTCTGGGCGTCAAGGGCTTCCGGCTCATGACCCACGATCGCGACGCTGACAAGTGGCTTGCGTCTGATGGAATTCAACGCATGTGGAAGTGCGGAGGAGAAGAGAACCTTGCCATGTGTATGCTCAGCAATGCCGATGTGATTCCCAGCATTGATCGAATGTGCCAGGAATTCCCGGACACGCCTGTCGTGGTTGACCACATGGCGCGCATTGGCGTCGACGGACAGGTACGCGACTCCGACGTGGACATCCTTTGCCGCCTTGCTCGGCATCCCCAATCCCACGTAAAAATCTCCGCTTTCTACGCACTCGGAAAAAAATCCTCGCCCTACGACGATTTAGCCCCCATGATACGAAGGCTGTATGAAGCTTACGGTCCACAACGCTTAATGTGGGCATCCGATTGCCCCTTCCAAGTCGATCCAGGACACAATTACAAAGATTCCGTTAACCTGGTGAGCGAGCGACTTGACTTTTTGTCTGACGAGGACCGCGAGTGGCTCCTACGACGCACCGCTGAAAATTTCTACTTCAGCTGAGGTGTCAACCAAACATCACCACGAATACGGCCATGCTTCTGCTCAAAGATTTATGGACACCATTCGTTACTTTGGACCGCGATGACATTGTCACGATTACAAGCGCTTCGACTTCTGTCCGAATGCGTCGGCGACGAAATTTGGTCCATCGAATTCTGTCAACAAAAAAATGTCCCAGAGGATTGGATTGAAGAGCTATCGGACTGTTTTGAGTCCGGATTTCGCTCAGACCACCAGACGATTTATGAAGAAAATCAAGTCGTCAACCAATATCATGGTGTAAGCGACCTAGATTTAGCGTATAAAATCGGCGAGTTTTTCGGTATCAACGTGCAACAAGTCACAGCAACTGCGTTCGGACGGCGAGCCCAACTTATCGCTATCCGTGAAGCTATTGAGGAACAGTAAAGGGAAAAATGATCCATGGCCAGTGAACCTAAAGACTGCGTCGAGCTTCTCCAGAAAATGGTTTCCATAAAGACCGTCAACAGGATTGCTGATGGAATCCCGTTTGTGGAAGGTGAGCTGATTGATTTCCTGGAAGCTACTGCAGGCGCATGGGGCTTTGAAACACAACGCCTATCCATCTCTAACATTGGCTGCAACCTGCTCGTATCTCGGCCCGTCAATCCGAATCAACCATGGCTGCTATTCGACAGTCATTTGGATACCGTCGGAGTGGAAGGAATGACGATCGACCCCTTCGCCGGTGAAATCCGTGACGGCAAGCTTTACGGACGTGGTTCCTGTGATACGAAAGGCACTGGATCTGCGATGCTGTGGGCTTTGAAGACTTTGGCCGAACAGAACCAACCCTCCATCAACATCGCCATCCTATTTTCCATCGAAGAAGAAATCAGCCGCACGGGCATCACTGCATTTGTACAAGATCAACTGAAAACACTTAGTTGGACACCTCAGGCCGTTGTGGTCGGGGAACCCACCTCTTTGAAAATCGTTGCTGCCCATAACGGTACAGTCCGCTGGCAGATCGAAACGAGTGGCACCGCTGCACATTCCTCCAATCCTACCGACGGGCACTCGGCAATCAGCGATATGGTTCGGGTTATCGCGGCCCTCGAGTCAGAATACATTCCGCAACTCACCGCAAGTTATCCTTTAGTCGGTAAGGCACAATGCAGCATCAACCTTATCTCTGGAGGCAGTCTGATCAACGTGATTCCTGATTCGTGTACGATCTCTGTTGACCGCCGTATCGTTCCTGGCGAAGACGGCAACGAAGTGCTGCCTGCAGTGCAAGCCGTTTTGGATTCACTTCGTGAGCAATTCCCTGATCTCCGCGCAAAACAAAAAGAGGTATCAGTATCAACGGCTTTACCATCGGACAGGAATCATGAACTGTGCCAACAAGTCGGTAACATTCTTCGATCATTAGCATTGGATGACAAACCGGTCGGAGCTAAATACGGAACTCATGCCAGCGATTTCGCCGCAGCCGGCTTACCCGCCATCGTCTTGGGCCCTGGAGACATCGCACAGGCTCATCGCGAAGACGAATTCATCGAGATTGCTTCGCTGCAGAAAGGAATCGAAGTTTACCAACAGATCATGTCCGCCGAGACATGGAAACCAGCATGAAAATCATTCAAAGGGAGAGCAGTGAAGCATCATTTATCCTCGACTTGAAGGCTTGCGATATCGAGTCGATCCTTCATCAAACCGTCAATCACGTTGTGGCCCAACGTCACTTGCCGGCAGATCGCCACGCGGAAGTCGAGAAGGCACTGCCGGCCAGCGCAAGTGCCGGTGAAGAAACTGATACGCCCCCACGCCGTGAATCTTATGCGGCCCCACAAACCATTCGATCTCTGTCCGGTCAGGAATGCCCAGTTTAGCCGCATATAAGTGGCGAATTTTTGCATACTCATAGGCTACTGTCCAATCGTCTGCCACTCCGTCAAAGTGACCTCTTTCGACCATGAACGGACGGGGAGCAATCAGAGCAGCCATCTCGGCATAGTTAAACGTCCCGCCCAAATCAAATTCAAAGATTTCGTATTCTCCTTTGTCACTGTAGCTACGCGGATTGATCGTCGAAGCATTTTTATCTACCCATTCGTTGAAATCCGCGGAACAGATCGACAGGCAGTAATCGGTCACCAGGGCCGGAACCCGCATAGCTGTCTTACCGCCGTACGACAAACCATAAAACCCGATACGATTTGGGTCCACAAAAGGCAATGTTTGCAGCCAATCTACAATCTGCTGATGTTGTGGTGTGATGATCGAAAAAAGTGACTTCTTTAACGGATTCGCTTTTCGCTGTAATGTGCGAAAACGGTCCTGAAAGATGTACAGATTCTGCGGTGCGAACGTAATAAATCCTCGCTCTGCCAGTTTTGCAGCAAACGCCGAATAGTACTCCGAACGCTCACTGCCAATGGTGTGTTGTGGCCTACCTTCCAAACCGTGCTGGCAAACAACGACCGGCCGTGGTTCGTCCACGCTCAGGTCATTCGGTAACAACAGCAACCCATACGCAATCACGTCCGGAAACACATCCATCACGACTTCATGTGCCGTCCATGCGTCAGTCCGTAAAAACTCACGTGCACGCACGTCCGGCGGGAGTAAATCGTGGCTGAAGCGTCCAATGACATCGTTGTAAAAGAACTCTCTCACAGAAACCGCCGAAGCCTCATAGGCCTCGACCGATTTGTAATCAAATCGCTTCATGGTCGTGGACTGACGTACGTAATGACTTTTCCGCAGGAGATTCTGCGTATGGCGGTTAATCTCGTGCACTTGCAGGGCGTGCCGACGATCTGGATCAAAAGACTTCACAAGGATTTCGGGTGGCGTGCCATTCATCCGCAACCCATCAGACTCGGCCAACCCTTCCAAAAAACGCGCAAGCGCAGAATCGGATCCGTAAGGGCCTTGCCCGTCACCGCTGGTTACCATGTGTAAACGATTAGACAAGTCTCCTTCTTTCAGCAAACCACGGCATCTATCTACTTCACGCCTTACGTCTGCAAGAGCAGGCGACACGGTTCGTGCCGGAGCTCCACGTCCACCCGGAATGGTCCTCTCCGGACCAGCACACGCCTCAATCACCAACGTACGAGGAGTCACCATGGCGGCAAGTTCTGCGTCACCAAATTGCTCCAGCAGGCCGAACAGGTTCCGGTCGAGCGGCTCCCGCCAGATCTCCTCACGCGGAGCAAAGTAGCCACTGATACACGCTGCATCGATGCGTGGATCCACCGCAGCTGCATAAAGCGCAATCAGCCCTCCTTCGCCCCACCCCATGACGCCGATCGAGGCCCGTTCGCGGTCTCGCGCGACCACCCAATCAACAATGGACAACACCTTTTGCACTTCATAACCAACCAAACCGCCTCCCAATTCGAACGCGCTCCGATACAGCCATTCGCGATTGGTAAGCTTGGGCAACTTTTCCTCTCGGTTAATCAGCAACGGCACAATGACTTCACAACCATTCTCGGCCAGTCGACGTGCGTACTGAGATTTGGCAGGCACCCCTGGCAACAATCCCACCAATTGTTCTGGCAACACGTTGCAATCCGGCAAGGCAATGACGGTTGCCAACGGCGCCATGCCCCGAGGTCGCAACAACAGGCCTTGGCCCGTCACATCCGCAAAGGCTGGCCAAGAAACCGACCAAACGTCGTAGTTCTCACCACGACCTACCATCATGGCCTCCCCAACCTGCGCGATCACCTGCAGTCCCATTCCCGTTACCCGCTCATCTCGCATTCCCAACATGTGAGCCAATCGGTCACGAT
>MDTE01081610.1_pt1 | contig 10073 bp, 12 predicted proteins | sample 811231 | NCBI WGS metagenome assembly MDTE01 (sample SAMN05326651, study PRJNA326480) | marine metagenome | isolation source: seawater | place: Indian Ocean: Red Sea | collected 2010 | reverse complement strand
ATTAAAATTAAAAGATTTGAAAACTGAGCAAAGTAATTTAGAAAAAATATTTGTTTCATTAGTAAAGGAAAATAATGAAAATTAATATTTATGGTTTTAAGGCAATCTATTTCCATGAAATGGATCGTTTTAGGAGGACATTAGGGCAATCTTTGTTATCGCCTGTTATATCTACTTCACTATATTTTATTGTTTTTGGGTCGGTTATAGGTAATTACGTAGAAAATATTGATGGGATTAGTTATGGCTCTTATATAGTTCCAGGACTTTTGATGCTTACTTTATTAACTCAATCAATAAGTAATACATCTTTTGGAATTTTTTTTCCTAAATTTAATGGGACAATATATGAAATTTTAGCAGCCCCAATTTCTACTTTTGAGGTTGTCTTGGCTTTTGTTGGTGCAGGAGCTACTAAAACTTTAATTGTGGGATTAGTAATTTTTTTAACTTCCTTATTTTTTGTTGATGTTCAAGTTCAACATCCAGCTTTAATGCTTTTTTTATTAGTCCTGGTTTCATTTACTTTTGCTTTATTTGGTTTTTTAATAGGTTTAATGAGTAGAAATTTTGAGCAAATGTCTATTATACCTTCCTTAGTAATTACTCCAATGGTTTTTTTAGGCGGAAGTTTGTACTCACTAGATATGTTACCAAAATTTTGGCAAACTATCACTTATTTTAATCCTGTTGTATATTTGATAAACGGTTTGAGATATTCATTCTATGGTGTATCTGATTTCAACATATGGATCAGTGTTAGTTTAATGGTGTTATTCTTGATTATATGTATTGTAAGTGTGTCTACACTGTTAAAAAGGGGATATAACATTAAAGCTTAATTCCGTTAAACGAATTTCAAAAAATTTTTATTTAGAACTGCTCAGACTCTGTTGAACCATCCATTGCTGTGGTAGAACTCTTTCCGTTACATATTGTATTTGAAACTGCATCAAAATAAGATGTGCCAACTTCTCTTTGATGTTTTACGCTAGTATAACCGTCTTTCTCACGCGCGAACTCTTGTTCTTGGATTTTTGAATAAGCAGTCATACCTTCTTTTTTATACTTTTCTGCAAGCTCAAAAATAGCAATATTTTGTGTATGGAAACCAGCAAGTGTTATAAATTGAAATTTATATCCCATTGCACTTATTTCCTTTTGGAAGGAAGCTATTTCAGAGTCAGATAAATGTTTTTTCCAATTAAAAGAAGGAGAACAGTTATATGCCAAAAGTTTTCCTGGAAATTTTTCGTGAATGGCATCAGCAAATTTTTTTGCTTCTTTTAAATTAGGTGTAGCTGTTTCACACCAAATTAAATCCGAATAGGGTGCATATGCTATACCTCTTGAAATGGCCTGATCTATACCAGCTTTTACATAATAAAAACCCTCTGGTGATCTTTCTCCAGTTAAAAAAGGCTTATCATTTTCATCGTGATCATTAGTAATTAATTTTGCAGCATTTGCATCCGTTCTTGCTAAAATAATTAATGGTACATCAGCTATATCAGCAGCTAACCTAGCTGCTTTCAAGTTTTTAATCATCGTGCTTGTTGGGACCAATACTTTTCCACCCATATGACCACATTTTTTTTCACTAGCTAATTGATCTTCAAAATGAACACCTGCAGCTCCAGCCTTGATAAATTTTTTTGCTAGTTCAAAAACATTCAAAGGACCACCAAAACCTGCTTCACCATCAGCTATAATTGGTAACATATAGTCTACTCTTTTTTCTTTTTTCATATCACCATCTAGTAATTCCATGTGTTGAATTTGATCAGCTCTAATTAAAGCATTATTCATTGACTCAACCAATTTAGGAGCACTATCATAAGGATATAAAGATTGATCGGGATACATTTCTCCAGCACTATTTGCATCAGCAGCTACTTGCCAACCACTTAAATAAATTGCTTTCAAACCGGCTTTTGCATGTTGGACTGCATGGTTGCCTGACAACGACCCAAGAGTATTTACATAATTTTCAGTATTTAACAATTTCCATAGTTTTGTGGATTGTTGTTTACAAACTGAATATTCAATTTTAATTGAACCTCTAAGTCTTTCAACTTCTTCTGGAGTATAATCTCTTTTAATCCCAGCAAATCTTTTTAAGTCGTATGAGATATTTTCAGCACTCATTATCGTTTCCTTTGGTTTCAAAAGCTATTATTGAAAAATGAAATTTAGTAGAAATTATAAGATTTAGTTTGAGTTTGTAAGTGTCTCAGTTAAATCGTTCATTCCACTAGAACCCCAGTCGCAATGATCATCTCGCATGTAAATCCCTCTGCTGTTGTGTCTAGCTAGATCCTCATGTCTGATGATTTGAGCTTCGTTTTCTGTTTTTTTTAGTTTTTCGTCCATGTAAATCTTATAATTTACAAAATTTACAAAATCTATTAAAAAGTAAAAAAAGCTTGTAAATACATAAAAAATTTTGTAAATATAAATTTACAAAATTTACAAATAGAAAATATGAGTCAATTAGATTTAAAATTGGGGCCAAAAATCAAGGCTTTTCGAAGACAATTAGGCCTTCAAGCTAACAAATTAGCAGAGGATTTAAATATATCACCCAGTTATCTTAACTTAATAGAGGGTGGAAAAAGAAAAATAGATGGAGATTTACTTTTAAGAATTTGTGAGAAGCTAAATATTGATCTTTCACAATTAACCTCAAAAACTGACATCAATTTAGAAAATACATTATCAGAAATTCTTGATGATAAACTGTTTGAGGATTTAGATATTTTAGCCCCAGAAGTTAAAGATCTTGTTAGTACGAATCCGAAAATCGGTAGAGCAATTGTAAGATTGGGAGATATTTTAAAAAAAAAAGATCATGAAATGATCAATAAAATCGAAACAATATCTGGTAAAATTGTTGATAACAGAAAAAATTCGTTTCCAGGTGAAGTTATTTCAGATTTTTTACAAGATCGTAAGAATTATTTTCCAAAACTTGAAGATTTTGCAAATAAAGTTTTTGAAAAAGTTCAAAAAAATAATCGAACAAGATATATAGCTCTGTGTGATTATTTAAAATCAGAATATGATATAATTGTAAAAGATGTCATTCCCGAGGAAAAAAAACCTTTTTCTAAAATTTACCGCAAAAATAAAAAAGAACTCTTATTAAGTGATTATAGCTCTTTAGAAACAAAAAAACTTCATGCTGCAGCCCAAATAGCTCAGGAAGGCTCTGATAAAGAAATTGAGGAATACTTAACTACATTTAAATTTCCCTCTGATGAGTCTAAAAAATTGACTAAAGTCGCATTATTAAATTATTGTGGAGCAGCAATACTAATGCCCTACAAATTATTTCACGCAGAATGTAAAAAACTAAAATATGATTTAGAGTTGTTGCAAAATACATTTGCAACTTCTTTCGAACAAGTAGCTCACAGAGTAACTTGTTTACAAGATCCAAAACTACCTGGAATACCTTTTCATTTTTTAAGAGTAGATATGGCTGGAAATATTTCAAAAAGATTTTCATTATCTGGGATAGAAATCCCAAGATATGGTGGCGCTTGTCCACGTTGGAACGTTTATTCAGCTTTGACAAGACCTGGTGTAATTCAAGCAGCTGTGAGTAAAATGTCTAACGGTGAAAAATATGTATGTATCGCGAGAACAGTAGAAAAAGGAATTGGAAGATTTGGACAATCGAAAAGTGTTTTATCTATAGGACTAGGGTGCGAAGCAAAATACGCTAAGGATTTCATTTATTCTGAAAATTTGAACATTAACGACAAATCAACAGAAATACCGATAGGTGTGTCATGTAGGACGTGTGATAGATTAGACTGTTCTCAAAGAGCTTTCCCACCTTTACACAAAAAGTTTGATGTAGATATTAATTCTAGAGGTGTTTCAGTATATGTTGGAGATAAAAATTCTTAATTAAAATTTTATGATTAAATTTTTAATACCAGCCATTATTATTATCTTAATTGTTCTTTTTTGGGAAAATATAAATGAAATAGTTTACAAAAAATTTAATATTAAGATAAATTATGTTGTCGCATTGATTATTGTTGCAATTTTAGGAGTAATTTCTACCTTATTATATTTTTAATAAGTCGCTGACGAAAGATTATATATGAAAGAAATATTCAAAAATGTAAAAGAAAAATTAACTGTCAAATATCTTGAACAAAAAAACTCAAAAAATGCTAAAAAATTTAAGCCTAGGATAAAAGCCAGATTGAGAAAAAATAAGCAATTAATATCAAAGAGAATTGATAATTTTTTCGATTGGATTAAGGGAGCAGAACTTGTCGAATTAAAAAATTGTAATACGAATGAAGACCCAGTAAGGCCTGAATTAGACAATGATTTCAGAACTAGGTATGGAAGAAAGATTTTCGGTGTAAAATATAAGAATGAGATACATGCAGTAATGTGTTTTGCATATACTAATGAAATACCAAAATCTGTTGAAGAATTAGATAAATTTAGTCACGATGCTTTTTTACAAAGCACTCATAGAGCTCAAAATGTTGGTAAAATAGCAATAGCTTATACAGTTTGGTCAAAAAAAAAGGGTGGCGGTAAATTAATTGTCAAAGAAGTTTTTAAAAAGATTAAAAATTCTAACCACTTAAATCGATTAGTTACCTTATCCCCGCTTACTGACATGGCTTATAAATTTCACAGTAAAAATGGAGCGAAACTTATTCAGGTAAATGAAACTTCACAAAATTTTGAATATGAGGTCATTAAAAAAAAATAATTTCGACTCAAAAATTTAAAAGCAAAACTTGTTTGCAACAGAAATTAAAAGTAGTATAAACCATCAATTATTTTTGGCGGGGTAGCTCAGTTGGTTAGAGCGCGGGACTCATAAGCCCGAGGTCAGTGGTTCGATCCCACTTCCCGCTACCATAAATTATTTTGTTTTTAATCCCAATCTACTTGTAATATCTTTTTTATCTAAATTCGAAAAATATTTTAGATTGTGTAAATACCAATCAAATGTATCTGACAACCCTTTCTCAAATTTTGTTTTAGGTTTCCATTTTAGAGTTTTGATTAACTTGTTACTATTGAGTGCATATCTAATATCATGACCCGGTCTATCTTTTACGTATTTAATCTTAACATTTTTTCCTAATTTTATTTTTCTTCTGGCAATTTTAATTAATTTTTTACATATATCTTTATTAACAAGATTTTTATTTGATCCAATATTATAAAAATTTCCTATTTTTCCTCTTTCGAAAATTTTGATTAAAGCCTCACAATGATCTTTAACAAATATCCACTCTCTTGAGTTTAAACCTTTCCCATAAATTGGAAGATTTTTATTTGTAATAATATTATATATTAGTTTTGGAATTAATTTTTCAGGATGTTGTTTTGGACCAAAATTATTTGAACAATTAGTTATTATAGCTGGAATTTTGTAAGTTCTTACATAAGAAGAGACTAAGTGATCTGATGAAGCCTTGGAGGCAGCATAAGGAGAACTTGGTTTATATGGATAATCTTCTTTTGTTCTACCTTTAAGAATATCACCATAAACCTCATCTGTAGAAATATGTATTAATTTTGACTTTGGGTAACTTTTAGAGAAATTTTTAAAAATTTCTAGAATGTTAAATACTCCGATAATATTACTTCTTATAAAACTCTCTGGATTATCTATAGATCTATCAACATGTGTTTCAGCTGCCAAATTAAAAATTCCAACAGGCTTATATTTATTTATTATTTTTTTTAATTTTTTATTTGCAATGTCACATTTAATGTAAATATACCTTGTATTATTTTTAAATTCCTTAACATTATAGAAATTTGATGAATAGGTATTCTTATCTACATTAATAACACGATAATTTCTATTAATTAGCAACTCAATCAAGTTACTTCCTATAAATCCAAGGCCACCAGTAACAATAACGTTTTTCATTTAAAAGATTTTTATAATATTTTAATATAAAGTATATAAGTGTTTAAGAAGAAAAATGAGTATTTTAGCTAATTTATCAATTGTAATTGTTACTTTCTTAACAGATAAAAAAACCTTGATGAATTGCTTAAATTCAATCGATAAAAGAGTCGAAATTATAATAGTTGAAAATTCTCCTAAATTCAGAAACAGAAAATTTTTTTTAAATAAATTTTCGAACCTTAAAATTTATTGTTCTGGAAAAAACCTTGGATACGGAGGAGGAAATAATTTTGGTTTAAAAAAAATAAAAACTCAATTTGCACTAATTTTAAATCCTGACACAATTTTAGATAAACATTTTTTCAGTAATATGAATTTAATTTTAAAAAATAGAGGTTTTTCACTAATTGGATGTGAGCTTTTAAAAAATAAAGGTTTTGCGACAGGGGGTTTTTTTAATTCAAAAAAGAATGATGAATTTAAAAAAAATTTTTCATTAGTTCCAAGAGATAGCTTGACAAAAGTTGATTGGATTACTGGAAGTTCAATGCTAATAAATTTTAAAAATTTAAAAAATAAAAAAATATTTGATGAAAATTTCTTTCTTTATTTTGAGGAATTTGATTTCTGTAAATCTTTATTAAATCAAAATAAAAAGGTTTTCTTAAGTAATAAATTAAAAATACATCATCTGGGTTTCAAAAGTTCAAAATTAGATATTAATAATTTTAATCTTGAAGCAGAAAAGCTAAGAAACTGGCATTGGATGTGGTCTTTATTTTATTTTTATAAAAAAAATTATAATTATATTTACGCGATTTACAAAACGATTGATAAACTTTTTAAATCTTTATTTAAAATAGTTTTTTATTTATTAATTTTTGATAAAAAAAATATCAACAAATATATCTTTCGCTTACTAGGATTGCTCGCATCAATGTTTTGCTTTAAATCTTTTTATCGAGGAAAATATTTTAATTAATGTCCTGGAAAATCTATTAAATTTTTAACTTTGTAACCTTTTTGTATTAATTGATCAGAACCCTTGAGATCAAAAAGATTTATTACAAAAATAAAACCAGAAACATTACCTCCTGACATCTCTATAAGCTTTGCAGCAGCCTTAGCGGTTCCCCCTGTAGCAATTAAATCATCAATGATTAGTACGTTATCGTTTTTTTCAATCGAATCTTTATGGACTTCGATTGTTGCTTTTCCATATTCGAGTTCAAAATCAACTGAGTGGACCTTTGAAGGCAATTTATTTTTTTTTCTTAATAATATAAAAGGTTTATTCATTAAATATGATACAGCTGATGCAAAAACAAATCCTCTCGATTCAATAGCAGCAATTTTATTAAAATTTAAATTTTTAGAATTTTCAATAATCTGGTCTATTGTTTCTTTAAAAGCTTTTTCATTTTTGATTAAAGTGGTTATATCCCGAAATAAAATACCTTTTTTAGGATAATCAGGAATTGATCTAATATATTCTTTTAAATTCATAATAGTTATTTATAAATATATTGATAAATTATTTTTAAAACATGACAATAAATAAATTAGCTATAATTGGTGGAAGTGGCCTTTATGATGTTGAGGAATTTAAGGAAAGAGAATTAATTGATATAAGTACTCCGTGGGGAAAACCATCTGATGAAATTTTAAAAACAAAATTTAAAAATAAGGAAGTTTTTTTTCTTCCTCGACATGGAAGAGGACATTTTATTTCACCAACTAAAATAAATTTTAGAGCAAACATTGATGCCTTAAAACAACTAGGAGTAACTGATATAGTTTCGGTTTCAGCTGTGGGATCTTTAAAAGAGGAACTTCCTCCAGGAAAGTTTGTCATTGTGGACCAATTTATAGATAGAACATTTGCAAGAGAAAAAACCTTTTTTGATGACGAGATTGTAGCTCATGTCTCAATGGCCCATCCAACATCTAACAGTCTTATGAATGCATGTGAAGAATCCATCAAAAAGGAAAAAATAGATTACCAAAGGGGAGGAACTTATGTGGTTATGGAGGGACCTCAATTCTCGACATTAGCCGAGTCAAATTTATATAGATCTTGGAAAGCTGATGTAATTGGGATGACAAATATGCCTGAAGCTAAATTAGCTAGAGAAGCAGAGATAAGATATGCATCAGTTTCAATGGTAACAGATTATGATTGTTGGCATCCAGATCATGAAAATGTAGATGTTCAGCAAGTAATTAAAGTTCTTTTAGGAAATGCTGCAAAGGCAAAAAATATGATTAAAAATTTAATTGATAATTTTGAAAGTCATATAGATCCAAAAGATCCAACAAACAACTGTTTGGATGTAGCAATAATTACTGCGCCTGAAAAAAGAACACAAAAAACGAAAGATAAATTAAAAACAGTTGCAGGTAGAGTTCTAAATAAATGAGAATCGAGGGAAAAGAATACCGAACTATTTGGTTTGAAAATGAAACTGTAAAAATTATTGATCAAACAAAACTTCCGCATCAATTTATAATTAAGGATCTAAAAACAGTTAAAGATGCAATTAATGCAATAAAAGTAATGGAAGTAAGAGGTGCTCCATTAATTGGAGCTACGGCAGCATATGGTTTAGTTTTAGCTATTTTAGAAAATAATGATCAATCTTTTTTAAAAAAATCAGCTGAGGAATTAATAAAATCTAGACCAACTGCTATTAATTTAAAATGGGCAGTTGATAGAATGATGAGTAAATTATCAGGTGTTAATAGTGATAAAATTTTAGAGATAGCTTTAAATGAAGCCAAAGAAATTTGTGAAGAAGATATAAAATTTTGCGAAAACATAGGATTAAATGGTCTTAAAATAATTGAAGAAATTTATAATAGAAAAAAAGATACAGTAAATATTCTTACACATTGTAATGCAGGATGGCTTGCAACAATTAATTGGGGGACCGCAACTTCTCCAATTTATCATGCACACAAAAAAGGTATTCCAGTCCATGTTTGGGCCGATGAAACAAGACCAAGAAATCAAGGTGCAAATTTAACCTCTTATGAATTAAATGAAGAAGGAATTAAGAATACAATTATTGCAGATAATACAGGTGGGATCCTGATGCAAAGAGGTGAGGTTGATATGTGTATTGTAGGGACAGATAGAACTTTAGCCAATGGAGATGTTTGTAATAAAGTTGGAACTTATCTTAAAGCACTAGCTGCTCATGATAATAGTATTCCTTTTTATGTCGCTCTTCCAAGTTCAACAATAGATTGGAATATAAAAGATCATAAAGATATTCCTATTGAAGAGAGAAATTCAGATGAATTATCTCATATAGAAGGTTTAGATGAAAAAGGAGATATAAAAAAAGTACAAATTTACCCTAATAAAAGTAAAGCAATGAACTTGGCTTTTGATGTAACACCTGCAAAATATGTGACAGGATTAATCACTGAAAAAGGTATTTGTGAAGCATCAGAAAAAGGATTGAAAGATTTATTTAAATGAAAAATTTAGATCAAAGAAATCAAATTATTGAGTATTCTTTAAAATTGAACTCTACAAATCTTTCACCATTAAGATCAGGTAATATATCTTTAAGGGCTAAAGAAAATGATAAAGATGGATATTTAATTACACCTTCAGGAAAAAAATACGAAACTTTAAAACCAGAGGATATTGTTTTTATGGGTTTAAATGAAGACACTGAAAATAATGATTTAAATAACAAACCTTCTTCTGAATGGAGATTTCACAGAGATATTTACGTTAATAAAAATGAAGCTCAAGCTATTGTTCATGCTCACTCTCCACACGCAACAGCTGTATCTTCACATGGAAAATCGATACCACCATTTCATTATATGATTGCACTAGCAGGTGGAGAAGATATTAAATGTGCTGATTATGCTACTTTTGGAACGGAAGAGCTATCAAATAATGTAATTAAAGCCTTAGAAAATAGATCAGCTTGTTTAATGTCAAATCACGGTCAAATTGCTTTTGGAAAAAATTTAGATAATGCCTTTGAGCTTGCACAAGAGATAGAAAATATTTGTCATCAATACACTATTGCTTTAAAATTAGGACAACCTAAGATACTTTCATTTGAAGAAATGAAAAAAGTTTTAGATAAGGCTAAAGACTATAAAAAAGGGTAAAATGATTAAAGTTGGGGAGCAT
>MDTE01019520.1_pt1 | contig 10073 bp, 6 predicted proteins | sample 811231 | NCBI WGS metagenome assembly MDTE01 (sample SAMN05326651, study PRJNA326480) | marine metagenome | isolation source: seawater | place: Indian Ocean: Red Sea | collected 2010 | reverse complement strand
GAATTCCAGCGCAGCAGAAGATGGGTATATCGAGTTCAACACATGTTGCGTACAGCGCGTACATTTTGGGGTCATTTATCGGAACTTGCGGGGTTCGCCCTGCCGGGAACGCTGAAATAGCCCTTATGTAACCTTGTTCGTGAAGTTTTTTGATTGTTGTTATAGATCCCATCACATCGTTGGGGTCTGGTTCGTGGCAACCTACGAAGCGATCTGGGTAAGCGTCGATAGCATCTCGCGCTCCCGTTCGTTCTTCCCCTAGTCCTACGCCCACCATCGCAACCTCGATATTGTGTTTCTCCATGTAGGGAAGAAGCAATTCTGCGCCTTGTGGCGGTTCGGTTTCTTCTTTGTAATTACGGGATTGATCACTCCAAGGAACGTCTTTGAACATGTACTGGGCTGGGAAATTATACCCCTCCGTTTCTTTGTCTTTCATTCCCTTCAAGTTGACGTAGTTAAGTTTGGCATGCTCTCCTGCTCGGGTGCCGATCATGGTTTCTACCACGCGAACGTCATTAGGGAAACCCATCTAAACCTCTATGCAAAGCCGTCCGGTTTTCTGCCCGGAATGTTCATTTTTTTACTTTTCCAACCCGATGGTTTTCAATCTGCGGTCCGCCGACCCAACCACATAATTGTGGGTCGCATTCGCGTAATTCCCCCTCGATCCATGAACCATCGATACGGAAAAGGCCCTCAAGATCACCGTCTGTGACTTTTATGTTTCCATCTTCGGTTTTGACATAAAGGGCTTTAGAAAATGGGTGTATCAATCCGTGCGACATTATTCAGCGCCCTCGCACCACTCACCAAGTTTATGATGTAGCCAACGGACCTTGGATTCTTGATAGTTGCTGAGGACAACTCCGGATTTCGCGGTTGTTTCTAAACCGAGTTGCACTTTGGCCATGTTAAATACATCCTGGTCGAAGACTTTTCCTAGCGTGTCCAACTCGGGGGCATCACTGAAATTCTCGTCATCGCTTAACCAATGAACCGGTGCGGGGTTAGGTTTTTCACCTTCTTTGTATGGGGCTAGGAAGATGCATTCCATGATGGAACTTCTGTGATCGTCCCCGTTTGGCCGGAATCGGTAAACAATCCTGTTAAACGCCCCCCATGGGTGGAAGTTTGGGAAGAGGGTGTAGTCAATACTGTCCATCATCTCAGCGTCAGATAACGAATCGACCCAATCTCCTGCTACGGGCCTATAGCGTTCTCGAGACATTTGCGCGGCGTGTGCTCGCATGGTCGTGTCGGGTGGAATAGTGATGGGCAGTTCTTTGTCGTAACTGACATCTAGCATTGAGCGAAGTTGGTCTTCTTCGGAAACCTCATACCCGAGGAGAGGACTTGGGGTTCCACCTGGACTGATAACTCGTGCGAAGTTATCCCAAATATCTACCTGAGAATTCGTGTCCCCTAGATACGCCATAATTTGAGGGTGAGTTGCGTTCACGTGGAAGGCTTCGCAGAAAGCTTCTTGAGCGATTTTCCAATTTGCGTAAATGACTTTAGCCACGTGGGCTTGTTTGTACCGGCGCTCAAGATCCCAGACCTGGAAGTGGTCATCTAATTCACCTATGAAATCCATTAGCGGCTCCGCATTCGGATCGGGATTGATGAAGACAAAACCTGCCCAGATTCCAACTTGAACTTCTGGAAGTTGGAAAGATTCTGCTTCAACATGAGGGAAGTCCCATTTAGCGGGGACGTCCTTTAGCTCCCCATCAAGTTGCCACGCAAAACCATGGAACGGACACCGTATTTCAGAGCATCGGCCATCGTAATCTTTGAGTTTCCTCCCTCTGTGCAAGCAGGCGTTCGGGTAGGCCTTGATTTCTTCTTCGCTGCTCCGCATAACGATGTAGCTTCGTCCGACAATTTCGTAAACGTAGTAGTCGCCAACTTCTGGGATTTCATCTGCGCGGCAGGCATATTGCCAGACACGAGACCATAGTTTTTCTTTTTCTACATCATGCCATTCGCGTGTCGTGTACCTAGTTATTGGAAATTCATCTGGCCCAAAACTTTTTGTTGATTCCAACCTAAGGACATCGGGAACGGGATGGGTGTCAGCATCTAGAAGTTCCTGATAGGTGATTCCCGGTGACCTTTCCGAAACATCTCGAACTATTGCCATTTATCCTCCCCGAATAGACGTAGATACCGTATCAGCGAAGTGTATCTCAAATAGGTGTGGAAGGAGAATTCCATAAATGAGACTGAGAGCAGCTAGCCAGCATTGAAAGAAGATCCTGTTTTGACTCGTGTTCTTCAGAGAAAAATGCCAGACTCTGTAGGTAGGTTTACAAAGGGGAAGTCGCATGACTGCAGTAAAAGGTTCCATTCTTGGCAATGCCGTTCTTCGTCGTGAAGATCCGACTTTGCTTACTGGTGAAGATGATTACTTTGATGATATGGAAATTGACGGATTGGGATTCGTGTACTTTGCGAGATCACCTGTCGCCCATGCAAACATCAACTCCATAGATACCGAAGAGGCGAAAAACATTGATGGAGTGGTAGGTGTTTGGACAGGAGACGACTTAGAACTAGAACCTTTTCTCAGTTTCCCAATGTTTCCACCTCTTTTTGCTCGTCCTCCTTTGGCTAAGGGGAAAGTCCGATTGGTGGGGGATATTATCGCCGTTGTTGTCGCTGATTCTTTCGCTGCCGCTGCTGACGCTGCTTCAGCGATATGGATGGATTTCGATCCATTGCCAGCAGTTACTGACCCGGAGGAAGCTCTTGCAGAAGACGCTCCTTTACTATTTGACGAGAACGGTTCAAATCAATGTTTTGAAACAGGAATTGGTTTGGAGGATGGCGACCCTAATGAGGGAGCGGATCACGTGGCCAAGGTACGTATCGTTAGTCAACGTCTTGCAGGTGTCCCTTTGGAATCAAATGGGATTATCGCTATACCGGAAATGGATGGTGGCTTGACAGCGTGGATTCCTAGCCAGAACCCTATTTCTGTTCGTGAGGCACTGGCGGCCCAACTCGGTATGGACCCGGCTCAACTTCGAATCGCGGCACCTATGGTTGGTGGGGGTTTCGGACCGAAAAGCGGTGTTTATGTTGAGCACGTTATTACCGCTGAATTAGCGAGACAATTGAACCGCCCTTTGAAGTGGACGGAACTTCGAAGTGAGAATATGATTTCGCTCGCCCATGGCCGTGGAATGATCATGTACGGGGAAATGGGATTCACTGCCGCTGGAAAGATAGTGGGGCTTGATGCAAGCGTGATCGCCGATGCTGGAGCCTACCCTGCGATCGGTGGGTTTCTCACATTCTTCACGCAGACCATGATTCAGGGAGTATATGACATCCCAAAAATTCGTTACCATGCTCGTAGCGCTGCAACCAATACTACTCATACAGCGGCCTATAGAGGAGCGGGTAGACCTGAAGCAACCCAACTGCTTGAGCGACTAATTGATGTAGCTGCAGATGAGTTAGGTATTGATCCTGCGGAGATACGCCGCATGAACTTCCTTGCGGAGGATTCGTTCCCTCTCACGACACTTGGAGGCGCCAATTATGACTCTGGTGCTTATGCTTTAGCTCTTAATAAGGCTCTTGAGGAGTCCGGATATGCTTCTCTTCTTGATGAGCAGGAAAGTAGGCGGTCTCAGGGATCTCCCAAGCAGTTAGGGATAGGACTTTCAACATATGTTGAGGTGACAGCCCCTGCTGGCCTTCACACAGAGTACGGTTCGGTAGAGATTAATGATGACGGCTCAGTTACGGCTCGCGTCGGAACGAGCGCCCATGGGCAGGGCCATATTACCGCATTCTCTATGATCATTTCGGAAATGCTTGGGATTGAAATGGAAAAGATCACAATCATGCAATCAGATACCGATGAGATCCCACGAGGTCAGGGAACTATGGGTTCTCGATCTCTTCAGACAGCTGGTTCAGCTATCCATGTTGCTAGTGAAACTGTACTTGAGAAAGCAAAGTTGCTTGCAGCGCATCTCCTTGAGGCCAGCGCCGATGACATTGTCGCTGGCGATGAAGGTCTGCATGTTGCTGGAGTTCCAGCGAATTCACTCAGTTGGGCGGACCTTTCGTTAGCTTCAAAATCCGATGACCAGCGCCCTGAAGGTATGGATTCGGGGTTAGCTCATGAATTGGACTTTGATGGGACTGACTCTACCTTCCCATTTGGAGCTCATGTCGCAGTCGTTGAAGTTGATATTGAAACGGGCGGAGTTGAACTCATACGGCATATCGCTGTTGATGATTGCGGTAGGATTCTCAATCCCATGCTGGTAACTGGGCAGCAACATGGTGGTATCGCCCAGGGAGTAGCTCAGGCTCTATTTGAGGGTGTCTTCTACGATGACGATGGCAATCCAGTTACCGGCAATTTGATGGATTATGCAATCCCATCTGCTGCTGAACTACCTTCGTTTGAGACATACAACACTGAAACCCCAAGCCCAAGAAACCCGCTTGGGGCTAAGGGAATTGGGGAGTCAGGAACTATTGGATCAACCCCCGCTATTCAGAATGCAGTTGTTGATGCGGTGGCGCATCTAGGTGTTCGCCATATTGATATGCCGTTGACTTCCGTAAACGTGTGGAGTGCGATTAGGGATACTCAGGCAAGTTAATGACTGATACATCTATTGTTGAGCAGCGAGTTGAGATTGTTGACCGTCTTCTCTCGTACACGAGGGGCATTGACAGGCTTGACAAAGACTCTGTAGAAGATGCTTTCCATCCTGGCGCTGTTCTGCATAACTACGGACCCGACCCTATGCCAATTGAAGATTTCATCTCATACGCTTTACCTTCTCTGCGGAATCGTTATCTAGCAACACAGCATAGAGTGTCCAATATTCGTGTGGAAATAAACGGAGACCAGGCTCATGTTGAGTCTTATGTCCTTGCTTATCATCTTGAGGCCGGTACGGACTCCAAACTTCTCCATACTTTTAATGGGCGATACATCGACGTGTTTACAAAGTTGGATGGTTGCTGGAAGATTAGCAAGCGTTCCCTCAGGAATGACTGGTCAAAGGTTGAGGAGATTACGGAGGAAATGGCTGGCAGTTCTGTGTGGGTTTCAAGCGCGCGTGATGAGACTGACCCTATTTACGAGGATTAGTTTGACTGCTGGCCGTTATGCAGAATTAGAAACTGTCGGTTCGGTTCAGATGCCAGTTCCCATCTCTCTGGGTCACCTATTTCTGGGTCTCCTTTCAGGAGGTGTGACCCGTCAGGAGCATATTGGATGATATATGCTTTCCGTGTTTCTTCCGTTAAATTCGGACCCGTCATGTGCGGTGTTAACGAAGAGAAGATAACGATGCTTCCTGCCTTAGCTTCAACTGGGATTGACTCGGGATGGTCAGTGAAACATTCATAGCCGAGAGGCTCCATGTACTTATGGTGCAGCGTTCCGAGTTTATGAACTTTTGGCACTATCCAAGGGCAACCATTTTCTATGGTTACGTCTACTAGCGGAACCCAACATGTCAAGTATTGCTGTGGTTCAACAAAACCATACCCATTGTCTTGATGCCATGGAAAGCGGCGTGGTTTTTCTGTTTGTTTATATACGATCTGATCCCAGTAAAGGCGCACGTTAGGGCCTATCAGATCGTGCACTATGTGCGTGAATGGTGCATTTGAAACAAATTCACGTGCTAGTTCATAGTGAACACAGGGGTGTATTCCGAAAATAATTGCGCCAGATTCAGCGATCGAGAGTCGATCATTTTCTAGAGTTTTAAGAAAACCATCGGTTTCTTTCGACAGTTTGTCCAATTCAACGGTCAGATTCTCTATTTGATCTATGGCAATGACGTCTTCAGCTACAAAGTATCCGTTTAAATTGTAGGAATCGATTTGGGATTCGGTTAAGAAACCACTGCGCGGTGCAGCGTTTACCCAATTAAACGCATGATTCCAAGGGTGAAGAGCCGTTATGTTCATCCACCAGATGGTAGAGGTTCGTAGTAAATGGGTGCTTCACCTTCAGGCCATTCCATATAGATATCGGAAGATGTTGACCGATCAAAAAGAACGATGTCTTCTTCGGGAATTTCACCAAGAAGATATCGTTGTCCTCCATCTGCAAAGAAATACATACCTGGGGCGAGGGTATCTGCTTCATCAAGGCCTTCTTTTGTGGTGTCCCACCAGAAGACGGTGATGTCATCTCCCCCGAAGAAGTCATATTCAAGTTCAGCTGGCCACCTTCCAGTAACCCCCCAAGAGAACGAGCCCGAAGTTAACGTTTGTGGGGTTGGGTCGGCGATGTCCAGGGCCTCTTTCCAATTCTCGTATGTCAAATTAGGGCCGATGCCTTGGATGATTGGATAGAACGTTGCTGGCCACGGGTCTATAACGCCCAAGGAGTCATCAGCTGGAGCTGGTTCTCCGAAGAACCACTTGTAGCGGAAGGGAGCGCCACTTATTGTTGGGTCAACCCTTGCTGCAAGAGTGGTAATACCAAATGCATTACCCCATTGGTCTTGATCATACGTACGAGCGAAAATGTTGGTGTCAGCAAGTACGCTACCGATATGCACCCATTCGGGGAAGTATCCCTGTGCTGTTGCTTCGCGTGTGAAATCTCGAGGTGATATGGGGTCACCAGAGAACATGACGGTTGTTACCCCTGACGCCTTGAATTTAGCGATTGCCGATGATGCTTGTTCCTGCAAGCTGGCAGGATCAAGAGTAAACGCAACAGATTCAGCGACATCAACACCGTATCCTGCTAGTAGTTCTTGAAATTCTGCCTCGTTTTCAACTGCTGCTTCACCACTTTCAATCCACAGTCGACCAAAGACTCGAGGGGAGTTTTGGTAATCACTGTCTCCGGCGTACACAGCGTTTCGCCCTGCGAGTTGCTTGCCAACATACTCGGAAGCTAGGAGGTTCGCTTGGACGCCACTCATTCCAAAGGCCCATGCTAGTGGATCATTTTCACGGTAATAATCTATTGTCTGAGATGGGCCACAGCTTAGACATGCGATACCTCGTGAAACGAGTTCGTCTTCAAATGCGTTGGTAAGGGTCGGTCCGTTCCACACCATGAAGGGGTCGTACTCTTCAGCTATTTTTACAGCGTCTGCTCGTGCTGAAACGGCATCGCTGATGAGACCCGTTCCCTCATAGAAAATGAGGTTAACGGACCTACCGTAAGTCTCGTAATACGTTTCGTAGTATTCCAACATTCCACGTAAACTTTCTTCGGCGTCTGAGTTGGAGTCATCATTCGCTATTGGGCCGGTGATGTAATTTAAGATGAAGTCGTCTTCCATCCATCTCCAGTACACAATATTGATGGAGTCTTCAGTTACACCTCGAGCAGTTGCGCCTCCGTTGTCTCCTTCAAATGGGGCAAAACATGCTGGTGGGATTGATGTGGGCAGTTTGAGCCTTCCAGTTTCCTCATCGCATCGTTCCCCCCAATCAATGTCATCGGCGATGCAGCGCGTGACTGCCTCTTCATAGAACATCACGCCGGGAAGGAGGTCATCTCGTGCATCATCAGCGGTTGGGCATTCCTCATTTGCGGGAGGTGGCTCTGTTTCTTCAGCTTCTGGAGTTTCTTCGGTATCAGCGGACCCATTATCAACAGTTTCTTCAGAGTCGCTAGTTTCTCCAGAGTTATCGCTGGAACTGGTTTGGGTGGTTTCAGCTGAAGATGAATTCGATTGAGATGCTGAATCATTATCACCGCCGCCAGATGCGACAATGATAATTATCACCACGGCTGCTGCAGCGAGTAATCCTAGCGGTCCCCATTTCTTCATCGCTGATAATCCAGCATTTTCTGGTTCGCCTTGAGCTGACTCCATACCTACCCCCTGATCGTTTGGATATTAGGAAGATTAGTATGGTTTCTCCTTACTGCAAACTAGATGTTGCCACTTCGCTGAATTGTCGCTTTTGACGCACCTAAGTAGGAAGAAATGACGAGTGGGTTGTTTAATACCTCTTCTGGTGCCCCTCGGGCAATAACAGCTCCTTGATCTAGAGCTATGAATCGGTCAGAGATTTCTGCGAGAAGTCCAATATCGTGTTCTATTACTACTAACGAAGATCCCATTTCGTCTCTGATTCGGCGGAGAACGGGGATAAGTTCTTCAGCTTCCTTCTGTGCTATGCCACTTGATGGCTCATCTAGTAGAACAACTAGCGGCCGGTGGGCGATAACGCATGCGAGATCGACCATTCGTCGGGTTCCTGTAGATAATTCGCCGACGAATTTGTTCTCGTATGCGTTTAATCCCATAACGTCAATAAGCTCCGAAACTCGCCTGCTGACATGCTTTTCGCTTTCATAGGAACGCGGCAGATGAAGCGCTGCTGATATTGGGTCTCGGGCTGTGGTAAAGCGTTCAAGGGACACAGCGATTGTTTCTGCCACTGTGAGTGATGGGAAGAGCCTTGCGTCTTGAAATGAACGGCCAAGCCCGATACGTGCTCGTTCTGAGGAACTAAAGCCAGTAATATCGCGGCCGGATAAATGTACAGTTCCATTATCAGCAGGCACAAATCCGCTCAATAGGTCAAAAAGTGTAGTTTTACCCGCTCCGTTTGGCCCCATAATCCCGATTATCTCTTTCTCCTCAACGTTGAATGAGATTGAACTTACTGCCTGTATCCCCCCGAACCGGCGGGTGAGTTCTTTCGCTCGCAAAGTGACTTCCCCACTCGAAGCCGGTGCCTCGGCAGCTTGTATCGGGGTTGACTCTACTTGACTTAGGAACACTGAACGGAGAAGGTCAGGTCTTTCAAGGAGGTCTTTAGTTGAACCACTGAATCGGATTTGGCCTTTTTCCATAAAATAGGCGCGTTCAGCGATTGTTAATGCGAGGTTGACAGATTGTTCAACGATGATGACTGCTGTCCCATTCGCTGCTATTTGTTTTATAACTGGAAGGATCCGCTCTACAACTGCTGGCGCTAACCCAAGCGAAAGTTCATCAATCATGAGCACTTTTGGGGCACTATGAAGGGCCATAGCTAAACCAAGCATTTGCTGTTGCCCGCCAGATAGATTCGCTGCTGGCTCGTTCCATCGTTCCTTTATTTCAGGGAAGAGTCGTAAAGAGTCATCAACGTCGATCACTAGATCTCTGTCTGTTTCAGCTGAAAGCCATCTGGATGATTCAATGTTCTCTTTCACGGTGAGAGTCGGAAAGATCGCGTGCCCACCTGGAAGTTGCGCTATCCCAAAAGCAGCTATTTCGTTTGGAGGGGCGTGCGTGATATCTCTACCGTCAAGAACTATCGCTCCCCGATCAGCTTCAGTGACTCCTGAAATCGCCTTTAGAAGTGTTGATTTCCCTGCACCATTAGTTCCCAGAAGCGCAACGATCTCTCCTTCTCCTACATCAATATCTATTCCAAAGAGAACTTTGACTTTGTCGTAGCTCACTTGAACATCCCTTGTTAGGAGCAATTTAGCTTGGCCTCTTTTTCGAGCTAGGGCAGCTTCGCTTCGTGCCCTAGCTGTAGATCGAACTTGTTCAATATCTCTGTTTATTCCCATGGCTGCTGAACTTATGATGAACATGCCGACTAAGAGGATAGGTACCATCACAAGCATCCCTTTTCGAATGCCCCAGTTGTCACCCACCCAACCAACTATTGGTAGAGCGAACAATCCCGGCAGCGCCCAGAGCGCTCCCATGCTGAATCCCATGGATCTAGCACGTGGTGGGATCGCTAAGGAAAGCGCTGCTAATAGGCCAGGGCCGAGAATAGCGAAGGAGAAGGTTATCAAGGCGCTGAAACATACCGCTACCCAGACCGCTGGGGCTAATGCAAAGCCGACGACAAATACTGAAGCTATTAGAGATGAGAATGCGAGTAGGCGGAGTATGAGAGCCGGATTGCGAGATACTAATTTGACTCCTACGGTAGCCCCAACCGCTAAGCCAATAAGCTGGGCTGGTTCAGTTGCTGCTGCGATGATTCCGCGTGCGCGCTCATCAAGCCCGAAAACATCTTCGTAGAATAAAGCGCCGAGGGTCCCGAATCCGACAACCGCTACTGCAAGGAAGGGCATTGCAACAAAAAGACGT
>MDTE01093078.1_pt1 | contig 10074 bp, 9 predicted proteins | sample 811231 | NCBI WGS metagenome assembly MDTE01 (sample SAMN05326651, study PRJNA326480) | marine metagenome | isolation source: seawater | place: Indian Ocean: Red Sea | collected 2010 | reverse complement strand
TTATCCCTTACTGATTTAATAAAATTGGTAAAATGTTCTGTATATCCATTTGCAACATCAATACAGATGAATTTAAAAAAACTGAATTCTTTTAATACTTTGTCTAAATTTTGAAAATCTTCTTTTTTAATACCAACGCTGAGAGCAATATTTGGATATATTTTTTTTATATTTTTATTTTGTTTTATTTTTTTAATATCATGTTGTTTTGTTAAAGAAGTAATCATTCCATATTCATTTAATTTTTCAGCAATACTTAGTTCACCAACTCCGTCCATGTTTGCTGCCATTATAGGAATACCTGACCATTCATGTTTGCTATATTTGAATCTATACGTTCTAAGAAGATTTACGTCTTTACGACTTTTTAATGTACTTCTTTTAGGCCTAAATAATACATCTGAGTAATCTAGTTTTAATTCTTCTTCAATTCTCATTGCCCCCTAAAAGTACCTTTGAATATCCATAATTCAATTTAATTATTAGCTGTGGATAAGTATTGAAACTAAAAAAACTATTATAAATCAACGCTATTAATAAGCAGTCAGGAAAAAAGCTATTAGTTAAGTTGGTGAAGGAGGATTTGAGTTTTGAAAAAAACCTTGATCTAACAGGGCAGAAAACAATGAGTTAGTAGATTTTGGTAAAAAAACTTTGCTATGGATCAATAAGTATAATAATAACTGGATCAAAAAAACTAGAAATTATAAATAACATCTTGAGCAACAATATTCTGAAAAGAATTAATCTCATCATTAATGATTATTTCAAATAAAATAATTGAATTTTTTTGAATTTTTATAATATATGACAAACTTAATTATTTTTGGTTTAACATTTTATGTATTGTTAATATCTGTAATTGGATATGGTTTATTTTTTTATAATTTATGTTTTGTATCTTTTAAAGATCTAAAAGATAAAAATACAATTTTCATAGGTTTTTATGGTCTTCTTTTTATCACTTTTATTTCTTTAATTACAAGTTTATTTGTTCCACATAATTTTATTCATAATTTTATTTTACACTTGATAGGTATTTTATTTTTTATATTTCACAAAGCTGAAAATAAAATTGAATATTTAAAAAATATATTCTTTATTTCTGTTTTCTTATTTTCCGCTTTATTAATTTCTAAAACGCATGATGATTTTTCATACTATCATTTTACATTTACTAAATATTTGACTGAACAAAAAGTGATATTTGGTATGGGTTTAATGGGCCATGGATATAAATTTGTATCATCATTATTTTTTTTAAATTCCTCGTTCTATTTGCCTTTTATTGAATATTATTCATATAATTTCACCAAATTATATTTTTTAATTTTTTTTAACTTTTTTATACTAAGAGAAGTTATTTCTAAAAAGACTCCTGAAATTATCAAAATCTTATATCTATTCGCTTTTGTATTTTTTAACTTGTCTTTTACAAGATTGGCAGAATACGGCACTGATAAAGCAGGGCAGATTCTAATAGTTATATTGATAATTAAACTTTTTCATTATGTTTGCTTTGATAGAGATAATACCAAAATAGAAAAAATATTACTTTTAGTACCATTATTTGGATTTTGTATAATTTTAAAAACTTATTTTTTACCTTATATTCTTTTTGGGGCAGTAATTTTCTTATTAAATAATAATATTTTTAAAAATTTTATATTTTTATTCTATTCGAAATCATTTTTAGTTTTTATATCAGCGCTGATATTATATTTTTTACATCATTTTATTTCTACTGGTTGCTTAATTTCACCGATGAGCTTTACATGTTTAGGTGATAATTTAGATTGGGCTCATAATGCCGATTCTTACAAGAGGCTCTCTGATTTTTTAGAGCAATGGTCAAAAGCTGGAGCTACACCAAACTATAGAGTCGAAAATCCTGAAGTATATATCCAATTTTTTAACTGGGTACCAAACTGGATTGAAAATTATGCTTCAGGAAAATTATTTGAGCAACTACAAGTTTTATTAGTTGTTTTTTTCATTATTCTTATGTTTGTAAAAAAATTAAAATTTAAAAGTGAAAAATTAATATTTAAAAATAAAATATTAATTTTTTATTTAATTATTTTTATAATATTTTCTATTTGGTTCATGAATCATCCAACACTTAGATATGGTGGTTATCCAGTTATATTTTTAAGTTTAGCTTTCCCAGTTGCTTTTTTATTTCAAAAATTAGAAAATAAACAATTTTTTGATAAAAAACTTAAATTTATAATAATTTTAGTGATAGTTGCTTTTAATTTTAAAAATATAACAAGAATTGATAAAGAATTTAATAGAAGTGATTTATTTAAGTTTAATAACTTTCCTTTTTTTGCTTTACCAGAAAAAAAATTTGTTGCTGAAAAGTTTCCTTCTGGTTTAACTATATATAGAACCAAAGGTCACTGCTGGAATACTCCTACTCCATGCATAGGAAATTTATCCAGAGAGCTAAGTGTGAAAAAAAAATATGGTTATTATTTTATTTATAAATAATTATATTTTACAAATAGATGAAATATTCTAACTTTATATTACTTATTCTAAATTTTTTTGATTATTTTCAACAAATAAAAATAATTAAATTTGTTAAAAAAAAATTTTTTAAGCCAATTGTAGTATTTGACATTGGAGCTCATTACGGTGAGACCATTAAATTATTTAGTAAGAGATTGAATATAAAAAAAATATATTCTTTTGAGGCAAGTCCTTTAAATTTCCAAATTCTTAAAAAAAATATTTCTAAATCAAAATCTGAAAAAATAAAAATTTTCAATTATGGTGCTGGTGAAAAAATATCTGAAAGTTTTATTAATCAGACTATAGAATCATCCTCTTCTACAATCAATAATCTTAATTTAAATTCAAAATATCTCGAGAGAAAATTAAAAATTTTAAAAATTAAAAATAAAGACAGTTTTTATAAAAAAATACCAATTAAAATAATAACGCTAGATTATTTTATTGATAAAGAGGGGATCGAAAATATTGATTTACTTAAAATAGATACAGAGGGTTATGAACTTAATGTACTTAAAGGTTTGTCTAAGCATTCAGAAAAAATAAAATTAGTTTATTTTGAGCATCATTACGACGATATGATAATCAAGGATTATAAATTTGGCCAGATTCATGACTTGTTAAAAAGTTACGGTTTTAAAATGATTAAAAAAAGTAAAATGATGTTTAGAAAATCATTTGAGTACATTTATGAAAATAAAAGATTTAATAATTAAGATTTATTAAATTAATTATTTTTTTAATCTAAGCTTATAATAAGATGAAACTACAATATAAAACATCCTAATTGCGTTAGACATAAGAGAAGTCATTTTAGTACCTTCTTCTTTTCTTTCGTAATAAGTAACAGGCACTTCAGTAATTTTTAAATTATTTTTATAAGCTCCTATTAAAAGATCAAAGTCACCCCACAAGTCTTTAGTTCCCCATTTTGATATATCTTTTTTGATTTTTTCCCAATCTTTCTTGTAAAATATTTTTGTACCACACAATGTGTCTGTGATTTTTTTTTTTAAACAGTAAGCTGAATAAACTTGCAAAAATACTGTTTCCAATAAAATTAAAAAACTTCATAGCACCTTCTTTTTGAGGATAAATCATTCTTGTACAGTTAATAAAATCTGCATTAGTACTGTTTAAAATATTTAATGAAAATTTAATATCTTCAAAACTCACTGTTAAATCTGCATCATATATTACAATTATTTCTCCACTTGAACACTCAATGCCTTTATAAACGTTTTCTGATTTACATATGCCTGGACCTTTATATTTGACTATGTTGTTATTCGGAAGTTTTTTACATAACTTTTCAATTTCCTCATAAGTATTATCTGTAGAATTATCATCACCAAACAAATATTCATAAGATTGATTGTTATTTATAATTTCACTTTCAAATAATTTGATATTATTTTCTTCATTTTTACATGGAATAATGAAAGAAACTTTTTTATTTTCATTTTTTTCAAAATTTTGATTAATTTTTTTTAAAATTGTTACGTTAGACAGGCAAAAAATATTAAGTATTGGTAATCTAAAAATTCTATTTACAAGCGTTGTAATAAAAGGAATGTAAATAGGGATTGCTATTAGTCTTTCAGTTCTTACAATTTCTAAATTACAACTTGAATAAAGATTATTTAAATACGATGAGGGAAGAAAATTATTTTTTACAGGTGAAAAATCAAAAAACATTTTTAAAAATTTTATAAAAACCATCCAAGTTAAATTTTTCGACAATATAACTATTTTCGCATTATCTTTAATAAGTCTTGAAAGATTTAATAAATTTGATGTTGGGTTCGATTGATGTTCAATATCAGCTATTAAAACAGTGTCACATTCTGAAATATGTTCACTTTGTATTTTATTGTCATAATAAATATTTTCACCATAATTAATTTCATAATTATTATCTATTTCCTTAATGTATATCTTTTTCGCATTAATATTTTTTCCAATTGAAGAATTTCCAGCACAAAAAATAAATATATTTTTCGTTTCATCTATACAATTATTTATAAAGTTGGAAATTTCATTAAATAAAAAATTTTTGTTTTTTAAAAATTTTAGCCTTTTTTCATATTTTGATTTAAAAAAAGATAAACTAGATTGTAGGTAATATTCATCTTTTACAATCTTTGACATATTCACGTTCCTTTTTAATCAGTTTTTAAATTTTTAAAAATTATTAGATAATATTAATAATATTATAATAGATTTAATTTAAAATAAGAAAAATCTTCTTGAAATAAATTAAGAATTAAGGTTAATACTTTGTTCATTATATTACGGCGGGGTAGCTCAGTTGGTTAGAGCGCGGGACTCATAAGCCCGAGGTCAGTGGTTCGATCCCACTTCCCGCTACCAAATTTATTTATTTTTTTTTTATAATTTTTAAAAACTTACTTACATCCATCGATTGTTTTAAAGGGTAATTTTTATTTATTATTTTTCTTGCTGAAATAGGTTTGATAGTTTTATTGTATTTTTTAGCAAATTTAATTACGGTTTGTTTTTTTCCTCCAACATTTATTATTCCTTTTTTATCAATTAGTTTAAGCAAATTTTTTGCCAACTCATCATGGAACATAAAATTCATTTCTACGTCACTAAAAGCTTTTTCATGCACAAATGGTTTTTCGGTCATACAGATTCTCAGTATTAAAGAGTTTTCATACATTTGAACTGCACATTCACCACCAAGTTTTGATATAGCATATTTGTTAATAGGCATTACAGGATCTGTTTCTTTGTAATTACCTTTGGTACCCGGATAAACATAATTTGTTGAAAAATAAATTAATTTAACTTTAAATAAACTACATGCTTTTACAATATTTGATGTACCAATAATATTTGTGTCAATACTTTTAGATATATTTTTTTCATGAATGCTCATAGGTCTAGATAAAGCAGCACAATGAATTAAATAATGAGGTTTTGTTTTATTTATATATTTTTTTATTGAATTAAAATTATTAATATTCAAATTTTTTTTTGTAGGATAATAAATTTTATAATTAAATTTAAAATTTTTAAAGACTTTTACAAATCTTCCCGACCCACCAGTAAAAATAATCTTTTTCATAATATTTTAGGATAGGGTGTATGAATTATAAATTTACCCCCTTTTTTAATAAACTTTTTTTCTTTTTTAAAAATTTCATCTTTAAAATTCCAAGCACCTAAAAAAATATAATCAATTTTATTTCTATCGAGTCCTGAGTATTTAATTATTGGTATTTTTGATCCAGGCGTGTATTTATTTTGTTTATCCTTAGTAGTATCTAAGAAATAATCAATTGTGTTATAATCAATATTACAATAATTCAATATAGTAGTAGATTTTGCTGTAGCTCCATAACCAATTATAGTTTTATTTTTATCTTTTAATTTTTTAAATATTTTATTTAATTTAATTTTAGATTTTTTTACTCTTGTCGCAAATTTTTTGTATGTTGTAATATTATTTAGACCATAATTTAATTCAGATTTTCTATGAGTAATAACTGATTTATGAATTCTTCTTTGGTTTGTTTTTTTTTTAATAAAATATCTGTTTGAACCACCATGTATGCTTAATTTATCTATTTTAAATATTTCTAAATTATACTTTTTTAATATATTTTCTAAAGCAATAGTTGAAAAAACATATATGTGTTCATTGTAAAACTGATCATAAGTATTTCGTTTCAAACATTCAATTAAAGATGGATCTTCTAAAATAAGAATACCTTTTTCAGACAATATAATATTTATTGCATTAAATACTTCATTTAAGTTTTTAATATGACTTAAGGTGTTCGCAGAGTATACCACGTCAACTTCACCAAATTTTTTAAGAAGTTTTTTTGATAATTTTTTTGACCAATATTCAGAATAGGTGTTGAAATTTAGTTTTCTTGTAATTTTTTCAACGTTTGAGCACGGCTCAACACCGATTGTTTTATTTTTATTAAAATTTTTAATAAAAGCACCATCGTTACTACCAATTTCTAAAATTTTTTTTGGTTTAAATTCTTTAATTATAAATTTTGATAAACTTTGAAAAGATTTAATCATCGTTTTGGACATTGAAGATCTGTAAGGATACTTATTGTTAAACATCAATTTACTAGGAAATATTTTTTCTATGGACACCAATTTAGTAGTATTTTCAAAACATACTTTCAATCTATATTTTTTTTCTTTTTTAAATTTATTTTTTTTTGTTAAATAGTTGTTTGCAAGTGGTTGATTTCCTAAATCTAAAAAATTAATTTTTTTCATAGATTATAAATTCTCTTCTCTTAAATCTCTAAAAATTACAGGTAGCTCAAGATAATTTGTGTATTTAGTAAACCAGAACGGTAAAAATCTTTCAGCTAAAAAAGCGTATATTCTGACTTTTCCATAACCGTGTAGTTTAAAACCAAAAACTTTCTCACATTTATTAAGCCAATCAAATATTGTTTCGTAATAATTATTAATAATTTCTTTTGATTTGCATATAAACATGTTCCCCTGATTGTATGTTGTTCTCGTATTTACATAATCTCTGAAATCTTCTCTATCATCTTCATGGAGCTGATCTATTGCCTTATCCAATACACCATTTCCATGAAACATATCAAAATGAAATTTAATTGTTCTACCATTTTTAAATATTGCTTTAGGAGATTTTAATAATGAAATTTTTCCATATTTTAAAATTTTAATCCAAGGTATTTCGTTAATTCTTATTTGATCACCAAGAATTACATCATATTTTTCCCATTTATCAGGAATATTTTTTAATATTTTATCGCTGAAGCTAATTTCCTTATCATCAAAATGTGAATTTAACCAAAATCTTCTATACGCACAGAAACCAGTCCATTTATTATCGTTTATTTTGTGCATTTCATTTTTCCAAAACCAATAATGGAAAGAATATTCACCATAATATTTATTTTTATTTGATATATTATCTTTTGAATTATCTCTTATCCAATCATGATTAAAATTATCATCTCCCAAACCTACAGGAATATAATTCAGTTTCTTAACTTTATCTAAAAGATTATTATGTATACAGATACAGTACATATTAAGATTACTCATTTAAATTTTTAAATTTTCGAAAGGTATATTTTTTGTATCTTTTTTAGAAATAATTGGCTTTTTTATTTTCCAGTCTATGTTAAGTTTTTTATCATTCCACAAAACTCCAATCTCAGAATTTTTATTTCTATAATTGGTACAACTATATACTACAATGTTCTCTTTTTCTTTACCTAGAAAACCATGAATAAAGCCTGGTGGTATGTATATAGATTTTGAGTTTTTTTGACTTAACTCTATTGAAAAATATTTACCAAATGTTTTAGAATTTTTTCTACAATCTACTACTACATCTAAAATTTTCCCTTTAACAACAGAAATATATTTTCCCTGTTGAAACTTAGTTTGCATATGAAGTCCTCTTAAAACATTTTTTTTAGATTTAGATACAACTGTAAATATCAATTTTTCTTTAATAAATTTTTGATGAGTTAACTCTCTAAAATAACCCCTATTATCGTAAAAATTTGAAGACTCAAAAACCAACAATCCTTTAAATCTTGTTTTAGAAATTTTCATTTATATTAACTTTTTTAAATAATTTGAATAATCACAATTTCCATAAAACTTAATTGCATTATTGACATGTTTTTTTTTAATCCATTTTTTATTAAACGCAATTTCCTCCAAGCATGCAATTTTCAAACCTTGTCTATTTTCAATTGCTGACACAAAGGCACTAGTTTTGTAATAATCTTCCATTGACCCAGTATCTAGCCATGCTCCACCTCTACCCAAAAAATCAGCATTTAATTTATTTTTTTTCTTATATTTATTTAATAAATCTACAATTTCTAGTTCTCCTCTATTTGAAGGCTTAAGTTCTTTTGCATATTTGACAACATTTTTATCGAAAAAGTAAAGACCTGTAATTGCTTGATCAGAGACAAAATTTTTTGGCTTCTCTTTAATTAGAGTTATTTTGTTTTTTTTGTTTATTTTAGCCACTCCAAAAAGCTCGGGTTTAATTACTTTATGTAATAAAACTTTTGCTCCAATTTTAAGTTTCGAACAATCTAGGAGACTCTTAGTTAAATTTTGACCATAAAAAAAATTATCACCAAGGATTAGTGCCACATTATTATTTTTAATAAATTTTTCTCCTAATAGGAAAGCATCTGGTAATCCTCTAGGTGAGGATTGTTCTTTATAGGTTATTTTTAAGCCTAAATTATTTCCGTTAGGTAAAATTTTTTTGTATTGATCAAGTTGTCCTTTATTAACAATAATTAAAATCTCTCTGATATTTGCCAACATAAGAATAGATAAAGGGTAAAAAATCAAAGGTTTATCATAAATAGGCAAAAGCTGTTTATTGACCGCTTTCGTCAATGGACTCATTCTAGTGCCTTTTCCTCCAGCAAGTATGATACCTTTTTTAATCATTATTTTTTTCCAAATCTATTTAAAATATCTTTTTTTGAAATTTGTTTATAATAATTTTTATTATTGAAATACCATTTAAAAGTATTCTCTAATCCTTTTTCTAAATTTGTTTTTGATTTCCAATTCATTTTTTTTTGAATTTTTTTACTATCAAGTGCGTACCTTATATCATGCCCCGGTCTATCTTTTATAAATTTTATCTTTACTTTTTTACTTACTGGTAAATATTTTTTTGCTATTTGTATTAACTTTTTTGTTATTTCAATATTATTAAGGTTTTTATTTGAACCTATATTATAAAACTCACCAATTTTTCCTTTATTAAAAACTTTAAGTAGGGCTTCACAGTGGTCTCTTACATATATCCACTCTCTTGAGTTTTTTCCATTACCATAAATAGGTAATTCTTTATTATTTAAGATATTATAAATCATCTTTGGTATTAATTTTTCAGGATGCTGTTTTGGCCCGTAATTATTTGAGCAATTTGTAACTATAGCCGGTATTTTAAATGTTCTTACATAAGAATACACAAGATGATCTGATGCTGCCTTACTAGCTGCGTATGGTGAGCTTGGTTTGTATGCCCATTTTTCATTAGATCTGCCTTTTATAATATCTCCATATACTTCATCAGTTGAAATATGAATTAATTTTGAATTTTTATTAGTTTTATAAAATTCCCTAAAGGCTTCTAAAATCTTAAAAACCCCAAATATATTTGATTTAATAAATTCTTCTGGACCATCTATAGATCTGTCTACGTGTGTTTCAGCTGCTAAATTAAATATACCACTTGGTTTGTAATTTTTTAATATTTTAATAATTTTTTTTTTATTATTTATATCTGACTTAATGAAAATGTAATTTTTATTTTTAGAATATTCTCTTGTATTATAAAAGTTGGATGCATAGCTTACTTTATCAATATTAATTACTCTAAATTTCTTTTCTAATAGTAATTCAATTAAATTACTTCCAATAAATCCCAAACCACCAGTTACAATAAAATTTTTCATTTAATTTTCTACATTAATAAAAAAAAAGAGTATATAATTAAAGTTATTATTCATTACAATA